>Ga0302319_10002349_pt1 | contig 41078 bp, 27 predicted proteins | sample Bog_T0_2_FD_203319 | JGI IMG/M metagenome (GOLD analysis project Ga0302319, IMG submission 203319) | Peat permafrost microbial communities from Stordalen Mire near Abisko, Sweden - Bog_T0_2 | ecosystem: Environmental > Terrestrial > Soil > Wetlands > Peat | place: Sweden: Abisko, Stordalen Mire... | reverse complement strand
GCGGCTGAGAACAGGGCTGTCGTCAAGAGATGGGGAAGGCGCATCAGTGTTCCTCCAAAAGTGTTTGAGTTGGGCGGGGCCCGTTTGATCAGATATGTTTCTTCGATCGATTGCCGGCTATTTCGTCGGCTTGTCGAAGGGTTGTTTGTCCGTAATCCGAGGGCGATTTTCGGCTTGCAATTCTTTTGAGACGGCTTCAACTTCGCGAAAGACTCGTAGCAGATTGCCGCCCAGAATCTTGCGGCAGTCCTCAGCCGAATAGCCGCGATCCAACAGGGCTTGCGTTATTTTGGGCAGGTCGGCAGGGGAGTCAAGGCCTTCGGGTAACTGGCCGCTCACGCCGTCGAAATCAGAGCCGAGGCCAACGTGGTCTACGCCCGCGACCTTGGCAATGTGATCGATGTGATCGATGAGCATTGATAGCGGCGGTCGCGGAATTCGGTCCATGTAGCTGCGCTGAATCTTTTCTTCCTCAGAGTAGGTGAACTCCTTGCCATCTGCCTTGGCTTTGGCCTTGGCATCGGCGACAGCCTTCTCAACAATAGGCGCCTGGACCTTTTCGGCGTCCTTATAGGCCTGGGAGACAAAGCCCGAATAATAGTTGACCTGAACAACTCCCCCTTTTGAATTGGGTCCGCCGGAATTTGCCACAGCGCGAAGCATATCGTCGGTCATGTTACGGGGGGCATCACAAAGTGCCCGTGCAGAGGAGTGCGAAGCAATGACCGGGGCGCGCGTAATAACCAATGTGCGATAGAAGGTTTTGTCGGCGACGTGAGAAATATCGACCATCATGCCGAGGCGATTCATCTCGTATACCACATCTTTCCCGAATTCGGTCAAGCCCTCTTTTGTATGGGGAATCGATGTATCGGTGAAGTCGCCGGAACTATCTGCCCAATCCAGCGAATTAGACCAGGTGAGCGTCATGTAACGAACGCCGAGTGCGTAATACTGACGCAACAGAGGTATCGAGTTCTCGATCGAGTGACCGCCTTCGATACCCATCAAAGCTGCGAATTTATGCGCCCTATGGGCGGCCTCAATGCCTTCGGGCGATGTGGCAAATACAATCTGATCGGGATATTTTGCTACCTGCTGCTTGACGGAGTCGATCAACTCCAACGTCCGGCGCGCATAGTGATCCTTATAGATCGTTGGCTCAACCCAGATGGAAAAGAACTCCGCGCCCAGGTTGCCTTTGTGGATCGAATCCAAATTGAGATTGCCCCCGTTGAGCGGATCACCGAGATCGAAATGGTCATCGAGAAAGCGCTGCGGGGTATCTGCGTGGGTGTCGATAACGATGGCGGATTTCTGGACTTCAGCGGCTGTGATGGTCTTCGGGGTCGCTTTCGGAGTTGGCTTTGCCGGAGTTTGGGCGCAAAGAAAGGCCGGGATGGCGAGGAATAGGGCTGTGAGAGGGATTTGGACTCGCATATGCTTTGCGTAAGTATAGAACGGGGATGCTGTGAAACGGGAGATTGGCCGTCGTAATCGATTGAACGATAGACGACGGGCCCAGTACCGTCTACTCTTGTTTCGGTCACCTGGCAAGCATTTGCCGACGAGTCATCGATAGCGAGGTCCAGTGAGATCGAATCCTTCTTCTGTGCGGCGGCCGGAGTCAGGCGGAGCGAATCAGCCTGCTGCAGCCTCATCGGCCATCTTGATTGGGCTTGGTGGGCTCGTGCTGCTGTTTGGCGCCGTTTATCTGTTCAAGACGAATCCGGCGGCTGGAAAGTGGACCCAGAGCTACGACCCGACGGGGCGTTGGTGGCTCTCGACAATTGCTGCGGCACTGCCGGTGATTGTGCTGCTCGGTGCGATGGCCGTCTTGCGATTGAAGGCGCATGTTGCGGCGGCGATCGGGCTCCTGACCGCGCTGGTTGTTGCAATGGCTGTCTACCAAATGCCGCTTAGACTGGCGTTCACCACAACGGCGTATGGCGCGGGGTACGGGCTGTTTCCGATCTGCTGGATTATTTTGCCAGTGATCTTTCTTTATCAGTTGACGGTGAAAACGGGGCGGTTTCAGACGCTGCAGTACAGCCTGACGAACCTCACCGATGATAGCCGGCTGCAACTTCTCCTGATTGCGTTCGCGCTGGGTGCGTTCATTGAGGGGGCTGGAGGATTTGGCGCTCCGGTCGCGGTTTGCGGCGCGATCTTGATCAGCCTCGGGTTTCGGCCAATTCAGGCTGCGGGGCTGTCGTTGATTGCCAATACTGCGCCCGTGGCTTTCGGATCGCTTGGGATTCCGATTGTGGCGCTGCACGGTGTTACTGGACAGGATGTGCTGCTGCTGTCCAGGGTGATTGCGGTCATTCTTGTGCCGTTTTGCGTGCTGGTTCCGTTCTGGCTGGTGTGGATCTATGCTGGCTTTCGCGGGATGCTGGAGGTTTGGCCGGCACTGGTGGTGGCGGGTGGAACTTTTGGCCTGACGCAGTTGCTGATGGGCGCCCTGGTTGGGCCCGGTTTGGTGGACATTGCTGCGTCTACGGCCACGATGTTTGCGCTTGTTATGTTCTTTCGGTTTTGGAAGCCGAAGCGGGTTCTGAACGCACTGGGCGAGGATATTACAGCCACGGTTCGGGCACGAAGCGGGCAAGGGGCTGGAGCAACGTTCAAGGCATGGCTGCCGTGGCTCACGCTGAGTGTGGTGGTTTTTGCATGGGGCATTCCTCGCTTCTCGCTTTGGATGGACCGGGCTACTTCAGTGAGCGTTGAAGTTGTGGGGCTGCACAATATTGTGCAGCGCGTTCCGCCTGTTGCGGATGCACAAACGGCTGAAGCGGCGATCTTCAATTTGAACTGGCTGGCGGCCTCAGGGACTGGGATTCTCGTGGCGGCGATTTTGGCCGGGTGTTTGATGGGACTGGGGCCATTTTCTCTGGCGAAGGCGTTTGCGCATACGGTTTTCAGCATGCGATTCACGATGATGACAATTGCGGGGATGCTCGCATTGGGATTCGTGATGCGGTATTGCGGGATGGATGCGACTCTGGGACTGGCGTTTGCACGTACTGGAGTTCTTTATCCGTTCTTTGGCACGTTGATTGGATGGGTGGGAACGGCGACTACGGGTTCAGATACGGCGTCGAATGTGGTGTTCGGAAGCCTGCAGCAGGTGACGGCGCGGCAGATTGGGGTTTCACCGCTGCTGATGGCTTCGGCTAATTCCGCGGGTGGCGTGATGGGCAAGATGATTGCCGCGCCGAGCATTGTGGTGGCCAGCACGGCTACGGAAAGCTATGGTCAGGAAGGAACGATCCTGCGGTTCGTTTTTTGGCATAGCCTGGCTCTGGCGACGCTGGTGGGTATGTTCGTTTTGATCATCGCGTATGCAGCGCCATTTGCTCGGCTGATTGCGAAGTAGCGGGCTAGTCGCGCTTACCGCTATTTAGCTGGACTCTTCTTTGATAGGTTCCGGTACGAACACGTCGGCGGCCTTGTGCCACTGTCCCTGCTGCTGGAAGCCCGCGCCTTCCAATCCTATTTTGTAGGCGTTGGCACCGTCTTCACCGGCGGCACGTTGCATGATGTAGCCTTCGTAGGTGACTCCTTTTTCGTTGATGACAATGACGATTTGATTCAGATCAAGCATGGCGGTTTCCTTCCGATCCGGAGGTTCTTCGGTTCAGGCTAATCTATCTTCCTGCGCCTTGCATAGGCCGGGGTGTCCTCAGGGCTGGCTCGCGGCGATGATGAACGTCGCAGTTGATGCCATTTTGGGGTGCTTCAGGGTCAACGAGAAACGAGATTTCTGCGCCCATGCCGCCCGTGGTGATACTTTACTTTTTGGCTGCGATCCTGTCTGTTGGCATCCCATGTATGTGGCGGGAGGACGCTGACCTGCCCAGACTTGGTATTTGCGTTTTGGCAGGCTGAACGAGTTTTGGAGCATTTTTCCTATGATGGAATTCCACATTTCGCGGAATGCGCGCGAACGATACCAGTTCGCGGCGGCGCTTTTTTCTTACACCGGAAACGTCGTGTTCGCCAACATGGCAGCGTGCCGGGAGTTCGCGTTCCGGATGAATAACGTGCGCGACGCGGCTACGCATCCCGAGCGCGCGGTTCATGCCGGGCAACTTTTCGCCATGGGCCTGATTGACGAGGCCAGCCACGTCCTGATGGCGCACTACCGCGAGCAGTTCGACCCTGAGGTGATGACCAGCGCCCTGGACTGGTTCTCCGCGCAAGTAGGTTCGGAACAACTGGACAAGCTGCTTTTGACGTTTGTCGAGCATTTCCCAGGTTCGAGCGTGATTCGCGGGCAAGAGACAGCGCAGCAGTGGCTCGCGAGATCGACAGATGGAACGCCCAATCGTGCAGCCGCTCTGGAGGAATTGCTGCTGCTGTGGACGGCCAACCGCAACGAGGCATTCCGGCCGTTTGAAGAGCTTTTCGAGGATAAAACTCTCGCCGAGCAAACCGTTTACCGCCAGGTAACCCTTCAGATGCCAGAATACTTCGCCACCCGGCCGCTGGTTCCTGTCGACGGCGCAACCGCCGTGAGCCTGCTCGATCTGCTGCGAAAGCCGGCGCTCGATTCACCTGGTTCGCTGAGCGATCAACTCGCACTGATTCGGACGCTATGGAAACCGCTGCTGGGCGAAAGCATGGAGCGATTCTTCCTGATTGTAGGCGAAATTCTGCGCGAAGAAGAAGTGGCTATCTGGGCCATCTACAACCCGCCTGATCCGGAAGAGCAAGCGAAAGCCAGGGCTGCGGCTGCGGCAGCGGCGGCACGCAGGCGTGAGAGCGGTGTGGAGCAATGGCCTTCGGTTGTGAGCCATGCGGAAGTGCCGGTCTTCGGCGACCCGGCTCAGGAGTACGAGAAGTTCAGCGCGGACACGGCCTGGATGCCAACCACTGTGCTGATTGCCAAGAGCACGTATGTCTGGCTGGCGCAATTGAGTAAGCAATATGGCCGGCATATTTCGCGGCTCGATCAGATTCCGGATGAAGAGCTGTCTACGCTGGCTGCACGGGGGCTCAATTCGCTATGGCTGATTGGGGTGTGGGAGCGGAGCCGAGCGTCGAAGACGATCAAACAACTTTGCGGGAATACGGACGCCGTGGCCTCGGCTTACTCACTCTACGACTACAAGATCGCCGAAGACATTGGCGGCGAGTCGGCTTATATCAATCTGCGTGACCGTGCTTATCGCCACGGTGTAAGACTCGCCAGCGATATGGTGCCGAACCATATGGGGATCGACTCGCCATGGGTTGTCGAGCATCCGGAGTGGTTCATCTCCCGCGACGATTCGCCCTATCCAGCCTATAGTTTCAATGGGCCCGATCTATCGAACGACGGCCGCGTTGAGATCAAGATCGATGACCACTACTTTGAGCAGACCGATGCTGCGGTAGTCTTCAGGCGGCGCGACCGCTATACAGGCGAGACGCGCTATGTGTATCACGGAAACGACGGTACGAGCTTTCCCTGGAACGACACGGCCCAGCTTGATTATCTGAATGCCGCGGTGCGCGAGCAGGTAATTCAAACCATCCTGCATGTGGCGCGATTGTTTCCCGTGATTCGTTTCGATGCGGCGATGACGCTGGCGAAGCGGCACTTCCATCGGCTTTGGTTTCCAGGGCCGGGGTCGAGCGGCGCTATTCCTTCACGCGCTGAATACGGCATGAGCCAGGCGGAATTCGATCGGGCGATGCCGAATGAGTTCTGGCGCGAAGTGGTGGATCGCGTGGCTGTCGAAGTGCCCGGAACGCTGCTGCTGGCCGAAGCTTTCTGGCTCATGGAGGGATATTTCGTCCGCACGCTGGGCATGCATCGCGTCTACAACAGCGCGTTCATGGTGATGATGCGCGATGAAGACAACGCCAAATACCGGTCGGTAATCAAGAATACTTTGGAGTTTGATCCGGACATCATGAAGCGGTATGTAAATTTCATGAGCAATCCGGATGAACGCACTGCGGTTGACCAGTTTGGCACCGGAGACAAATGCTTTGGCGTGGCTGCGCTGATGGCTACGCTGCCGGGCCTGCCGATGTTTGGGCACGGACAGATCGAGGGGTTCACCGAGAAATACGGCATGGAGTATCAGCGCCCGCGCTACGACGAGACAGCCAATCCATGGCTGGTGGAACGTCATGACCGCGAGATTGCTCCTTTGCTCAAACGCCGCTGGCTGTTCGCCGAGAGCAACAACTTTTTGCTGTATGACTTCTTTCAGGATTCTGGCACCGTAGACGAGAACATCTTTGCCTATTCCAATCGGAGTGGGATAGAACGGGCACTTGTGGTCTACAACAACCGCTACGGCTCGACGCGCGGGACGATTGATTTTTCTGCTGCCTATGCAGACAAGGCAGCGGGACATCTGCGGCAGCAGCGGTTGCAGGAAGGGCTTGGGTTGAGCGGCGATCCGGAGGCGATTCTGGCGTTCCGCGACTCGCTCACGGGGCTTGAGTACCTGCGGCGGTCGGGGCAGTTGTCTGCGCAAGGGCTCACACTCGATCTGCATGCTTACCAGTGCCATGTTTTTCTCGATTGGCGTGAGTTGCGCGCGACGGCCGAGAAGCCGTGGGACCGGTTGTGCGATCAGCTCAATGGCAGCGGCATACCCAGCCTTGACGATGCGCTGGTGAACCTGGAACTGCGGCCCGTTCACGAGGCGCTGCGGCTGCAGTTGGACTCAGGCGTCGTGCGCCTGCTGGCCGATCTGGCGGAACATCCTCGCACCGTTTCGGACGGCCCCAAAGCGAAGATCGATATGAAGCTTTCAGCCGAACGCCGGGAGTTCTTCGATCTGGCTTGGCGGCGTTGCGAGGGATTCCTGCGTGCGGCGCAGGCTGCCTATGTTTCGCGCGTTGCGCAGGAAGGGAAGCGGGAGTCTGTCCATCCAACGAGCCCAGTCCTGCTCTCGCCTGTATTCAGAGAGCGGCTGTTGGCTGCGATGCGGATACCGGTGATTGAAGCGGCCTTCTCGCAGCCGTGGACTGCAGCGGCTCGACGCGTGCTGCCCAGCCCCAGTCCCCAATTTACCGCAACGGCAATCTGGGGACCGCTGCTCGGCTGGTGTGTGCTGGAGTTGCTGGCTGAGTCCATCGATGCGGAAAACCCGGAGAGAACGGCGTTGGATATATTTGACCGTCTACGCCTTCGCGAGCCGTTTGCCAAGGCGTTCGGCGCACTTGGGTTTGAAGGTGAAGAGGGCTGGCGCGTGGCGGCACGCATCAAGGTGGTGTTGCTGGGTGAAGCCGGTGTCGGCAAGGAAGAAGTTCCGACCTCGAAAGTGACTCCAACGGAGGCGGCTTCGGAAGATGCGGCGGCTGTTTCGACTTTTGATTCGGAATCGCCTGCCGTTACGGCTGAACCAGCGGTTACTGAGGTTCTGGAAGAGAAATCCGCAGAGGCGGAGAGCATCGCCCTTTCGAACACTTTATGGGCCGATCCCGATGTGCGCTGGCTGACGGGTGTTCACGAAGCAAAGGGCCGTTCCTACCTGGTTCGCGAGCAATATGAGGAACTGCTCTGGTGGCTGCTTATGCCCTCACTGTTAAAGATGGCCGGCTCTCCTGCACTTGACCGTTTGGCGATCAAGGAGATCGGCAAGAAGGTTGACCAGGCGCTCGCTTCAGCTGAGACCGCGGGGTACCGCGTGGATGTGCTCCTTGGATTGCCCGATCAGGAGGAGGAGGCCGCAGAGACCGTGGACACGGCGAGCCCACACGCAAAGGAACGTCAGTCCAAGGAAGAATCTGAAGAATTGGAGATTGTGGCAGCGGATATTCCACTGGCCGATTCTGCTGACCCAATCGATTCCGTCGATTATGCCGAGCATGCCCTGCGCAAGCCGTCGAAATGAGCGCCATTTGTCCCAGGGGGCTGGGACCCGTAGAATCAAGGAGGGCCGGCGGCGACCTTGCCCGGAGCGGCACCAGGTACCGATGAGCGAACAGCAGACAGGGAATTCCAATCAGGGGCAGCCGGTTTCTCCGGCGTGGATCAGAATCGAGCGGGCGCGGCATCCGCAACGCCCCTATCCCATGGACTTTATCGAACGGATATTCACGGATTACAGCGAGATTCACGGGGATCGCGCCTTTGGCGACGATGAGGCCGTTTCGTGCGGCATGGCGCGCCTGGGCGATGAAGAGGTGATGGTCATCGGCAACCGCAAGGGCGGCAGCACCAAGGAACGGGTGAAGCGGAATTTTGGCATGCCTAATCCCGAGGGTTATCGGAAGGCGCTGCGCTGCATGAGGATCGCGGAGAAATTTTCCCGGCCTGTCATTACTTTCATCGATTTGCCGGGTGCCTATCCTGGGTTGGGCGCTGAGGAACGCGGCCAGGCGGAAGCCATTGCACGAAACATTCTGGAGATGTCTCGTCTGCGCGTACCTACGATATCCATCATTACCGGTGAGGGCGGCTCGGGCGGCGCATTGGCGCTTGCGGTGAGCGACCGCGTTCTGATTCTTGAGAATGCGCTTTACTTCGTGATTACTCCGGAGTCCTGCGCGGCTATCATGTGGCGGGATGCGGCCAATAAGCAGTTGGCGGCTGAGGCTATGCGGATATCGGCCCCGGAGGTTGCGGCGCTGGGCTGCGTGGACGAGATCATTTCCGAGCCTGGCGAAGGCGCGCACACCGATCGTGAAGCAGGCACCGGCATCCTCGGCAATGCGCTGAAGAGCCATCTTGCGCAGCTCAAGGCCGCTCCCTTGGACGAACTGGTAGCCGCGCGGCAAGCGAAATTCCGCAACATTGCGCAGTTCTACACGGAAGGCTAATGGCGCATCGTCTGCACAGTCTGCCGAGAGAATCCACACCAACCCCGGAACATATTAGGGCAGGAATTCATTCGTGCGGTGGAAACTGCGTGAAGACAACGGGGCTCTGCGCATGAGTTCCTCAGAGACCGGCGGCGGCCGCATGCGCGCTTATCTGCAATTCATCGCGGCGGTCTTGTATTTCTTTTTGGCGAGGTCCTTGGCGCGGCATGGGGCGCAGGGACTGGTGCGCGAGGAGTGGGCGCCACTGCTCGAACAGGCCATGCTGGTCTTCCTGCTGCTGCTGGGCTATGCCGGGTTTGGGTCGTGGATGGATCGCCAGAGCAAACCGGTGAGCGCGCAGGGGTTGCCACGGCGGGCGGGATTACTGCGCGAGATTGGCCTCGGCCTGAGTGTGGGCTGGTCGATTGCCCTAATTTGCGTGCTGCCACTGGTGCTCGTTGGGGGCATTGAGATTGTGCTGGCACTGCAACCTTCTGCCTGGGGCTGGCTGTTGGTCGATGCGGCGTTTTTCGCGCTGGCGGCTTTGGCGGAGGAGATTGCGTTTCGCGGCTATGGATTTCAGCGGTTTGTTCATTCGGTGGGGCCGATCGGTGCGTCGTTGGGGTTTGCTGCGTTCTACGCCATTGTCCAGGCATTGTTACCGGGATCTAACCACGCCAGCATCGCTGTATCGGTTGTATTCACGCTGGTGCTTTCCATGGCTTATCTGCGCACGCGGGCGCTGTGGCTAAGCTGGGGCATCAACTTCGGCTGGAAAGCGAGCCGGGCATTGGTCTTTGGGCTGGCGGTGAGCGGCAACAATAGCCATTCGCCGGTGGTGCAGGGCGATCCGATGGGACCTTTCTGGCTTACTGGCGGGGGCTACGGTCTCGATGGAACATGGATTGCTTTTTTTGTATTTCTCGCCGCGCTGCCGGTTGTCTATCGCCTGACCCGCGATCTGGACTATCGGTACAACGCACCGGTAATCATCCCAGGCGGAATTCCGGTCGATCTGGACGCTGCCGCCCGCGCACAGCATGAGGCTGCGACCAGGGATGCTGAGCCTCCCAAGCCGGCTCTGGTCCAGATTCTGCCGGTCGCGGTGCCGCCGCCAAGAACCGTGCCAGCGGAGCCTGAGTCCACAGCGGATTCCAATTAAGAAATATTTTCCGCCGGACATCGCAACCTTGCACTCATCTTTCCCGTCTTCAAATCATCAACTAGCGCATTCTGAATTGGCGCGGGCCCTCTTCTTGAAGACTCCATCGCGCGATCGGCGCTTGTTGCTTCATTCAGAGAGGCAGGAAAAAGTGATGACGCAGTCGAATTGCCGGAACCGCGCCGTTTGCGCGTTTCTTCTGGCTGCATTTGCCCTTACGGCACCGTTCGCCGTTGCCCAATTCCCACGTGGACAGCAACCTCCTAAGCACTATGCGTGGTCTGATACCAGCCTGTCACCCGATGCGCGCGCGGATATGGTGATCAAGGAACTCACCCTGGATGAGAAGATATCCCTTCTGCATGGAAACGGGTTTTCATTCGGGCAAACCGGCGCCAGCGAATCGAACGGCGGAGCGGGTTACTCGGTCGGCATTCCCCGTGTGGGCATTCCTGCTATTCAAATGGCCGATTCGGCTTACGGTGTCACCCGGGGCGCTGCTTCGGGGCGCTATTCAACTGCGTTGCCGAACAACCTTGCCGCTGCATCGTCGTGGGATCCACAAGCGGCCTTTGATTATGGGGCGCTGATTGGTCGTGAGTTGCGTGAAGAGGGCTACAGCATGTCGCTTGGCGGCGGCGTAAATCTGCCACGCGAGCCGCGCAACGGACGCACTTTCGAATACCAGGGCGAAGATCCGCTTCTGGCCGGCACGCTGGTGGGAAACTTCGTCAAGGGAGTGCAGTCGGAGCACATAATTGGCGACTTGAAGCACTACGCCATTAACGACCAGGAGAGCGGCCGCAACGCTGTGAACGCGAACATCGACAAGCGGTCGATGCGCGAAACTGATCTGCGCGCATTCGAGATCGCGCTGAAGATTTCAGATGCCGGCGCCTTCATGTGCTCCTATAACCGCGTAAACGGCGACTTTGCTTGCGAGAATACTTACTTGCTTACGGATGTGCTCAGGAAGGATTTTCACTTTCCGGGGTTCGTGCTTTCCGACTGGGGTGGCACACACTCGACAGCTAAAGCCTCGCACGCGGGCCTTGACCAGGAGCAGCCCGGCAAGGGCTTTTTTGGCGACGAGCTGAAAAAGGCGGTCGATAGCGGGGAAGTATCTCAGGACGAAATCAATGAGCACGTCCATCGCATCCTGCGTACCATTTTCGCGACGGGTCTTTTTGATAATCCAGTGGCGAAAAAGGTTCCCGATGTCGAGGGCGGCTACGTCGTTGCACAGAAAATCGCCGAGAAGAGCATTGTTCTGCTCAAGAACGAACACAACATTCTGCCTCTTGAAGGGGAGAGGCTGCATTCTGTCGTGTTGATTGGGGGCCATGCAGATGTTGGCGTGCTCAGCGGCGGCGGATCGGCGCAGGTGGATCCTCCAGGGGGTTCGGTTGTGCCCCCTCCCCCACCGGGGCCGAATCCGATGGCGGCCTTCATGCGCCAGACGTGGATGCCCAGTTCGCCTCTGCGTTCGTTGACGGCCAAGCTGCCATCGGCGACGGTTTCCTACAATTCCGGAGATGATCTGACTGCTGCCGCGGACGCTGCCAAGAAGGCCAACATCGCCATCGTCTTCGCCTATCAATGGGAGTCGGAAGGGATGGACCTGAAGACGCTGGAACTGAGCGACGAACAGAACAAGTTGATTGAAACCGTAGCTGCCGCGAATCCCAAAACCATCGTCGTACTCGAATCAGGCAGTCCGGTGACCATGCCATGGATCGACAAGGTAGCTGGCGTGGTTGAGGCATGGTATCCCGGCATTCGAGGCGCTGAGGCCTTGGCCGATCTGCTCACCGGTAACGCAAACCCAACCGGCAAGCTGGCCATTACCTTCCCGAAGAGCGATGCCGATCTACCTCATCCGACATTGGAATTGCCGCCGCCCACTTCGCAACCCAGCCGTCCCGCGCCTGGGGCCGACATTTCGAGCTTTATGGCGATGATTGCCAAAGGTCTGCCGGCGTTTGAGACTTACTACGACGAGAAGCTGAAGGTTGGCTACAAGTGGTATGACGCGGAGAAGAAGCCGGTGCTGTTCCCGTTCGGCTTCGGCCTTTCCTACACTACCTATGCTTATTCCGGATTGACAGTGAGGGGTGGGGAATCGAAAGAGGTTTCATTTACTGTTCGCAACACCGGCAAGCGCGCGGGAACGGAGATCGCAGAGGTCTACACTTCACTTCCGGACGCTGCGGGTGAGCCACCCAAGCGGCTGATTGGCTGGGCTCGCGTCGAACTGGCGCCGGGCGAGTCGAAGAAGGTCTCGGTTCCGGTGGATCATGATCGCCTGACTATCTACGATGAATCCTCCAATAGCTGGAAACTTGTTCCTGGCAGTTACAACGTGATGGTGGGGGGCTCTTCGCAGGAACTGCCGCTTCATCAGCAGATCACCTTGCCTTAGATCCAATAGATCGTTATCAAATCCGGCCGCAGCGTGGAATCCAACTACGTTGCGGCCATTTTATTTGCCAAATGAAATCTCAAGTCGTTCCAATCGAATATTTCCAAAAGATTTTGCTTGTCACCAAAACCCTTCGAAACTCACAATACATCCTGTCTGTCCCCATTTCCCAGATCACTCTGATTGAATAGCTAATCCACGAAGAGAGGACTGTATGCAAAAAGCAATCAGGATTTACGCATTACTCTTAAAATCGCTGTGCCTTGCCGCGCCGGTAGCCGTGGCCTCAATCTCATTCGCTTCATCAGCGCAGGAAGCCGTGCAAGACACGGAGTCGCGGGCTGTGCCGGTTGTTCCGCAACAGGTGCGATATGGCGGCAAATTGGCTACACGTGCCGGTGAAACAGTGGAAGCAGTGTTCCGTATTTATCCGGCCGCCGAGGGCGGCGATCCGATCTGGACTGAAACTCAACGCGTAGTGATCTCAGAAGATGGCTCGTATTCGGTGCTGCTGGGTAGTGCGAACTCGAACGGGTTGCCCCAGGCCGTGTTTGCAGGCGGCGCGGCGCGATGGCTGGGCATCAGCACTGATCAGTCTCCGGAACAGGAGCGTGTGCTGCTTTCAAGCGTGCCTTACGCTATGAAGTCAGCAGATGCGGAATCGCTTGCGGGCCATGCGGCTTCAGACTTCGTGACTCAGGAACAATTCGCCGAGCTTGCCCAGTCCGCCCAGGTGAGTGCACATGCAGGTCAAACTGGAGGCGGATCCCTATCTCTTACGCCGCTGACCTCCGGCACTGTAACCGGCTCGGGCACCGCAGGCGCGGTTCCGCTCTGGACGGGAACACTTACTCAGGGCAACTCGGTTATCACTCAGGTAGGGTCGGATGTCGGGATTAACGAAGCTACACCCGGCGCGACACTCGATGTGGGTGGAACAGCGAATTTTCGTGGCACGGCGACCTTGCCGGCAGAGAGCACGGCAACTACGTCGGCTGGATATCGTTCGCAGCTTCTGGATTTCACTGACAGTGCCTGGTCGACAACCACTAAGGCGCCGGTGGCTCAGACCTGGCGACTCTATGCTACGGACTCAGGAAACGACAGCGCCAATCCGACCAGCAGTTTCAATTTCCAGTTTCAGAACGGGGCCGGAGCGCTAACTCCGACCGTTCTCTCCATCGCCCAGACGGGCGTAATTACATTCGCACCTACGCAGACATTTCCCGGCACCATCACCAGCGTGAGCGCCACCAGCCCGTTGTCGGAAGTATCGAGCAGCGGAAATGTCAGCCTTGGGTTGAATACAAATGCACTAGTGACGGACATTACACCTTCCCTCGAGAGCAGCTTCAATTCGGTTTACGCGCAGTTGGGAAAGTCCAATACGTTCACCGGTGAACTCGAGGCGCAAGGGAGTACAGGCTTTCCAGCAATTGAAGGAGAAGGCACTAACAGCACCACCGGTGTTTTAGGGCAGTCCGACAGCGGCTACGGGGTGTCAGGCATTTCTACAACAGGCACCGGAATCTACGGCACTTCGATCGGAACAGGATATGCAGGCTACTTTATCAACAATACGGTTTCGAGTCCTGCGATTTGGGCTGAGAACGATGCGGCCGGCAACCCTGGCCTCGGAATTGCGGTCAAAGCGATTGTTTCAAGCGCGCATGCGATAGGCGTACTTGGCAAGGCTCTGTCAGATGAGTCCTACGGCGTGTTTGGAGAGGACCTGGGCGGAACGGACAGTTATGGCGTGTATGCGAACGCAACCGGTGCCGGGAGCACTGCCATCTATGGAATTTCAACGGGCGGAGCGGATGCGAATAACGTCATCGGGAGTGGCGTAGTGGGGGTTTCAACCAGCGGTAACGGTGTTGAAGGACGCACCCTCGGTGCGAGTGTAACAGGCGCGAATGAGGCACCGAATGGCTCCTGGGGAATGTGGGGTGACATAGGCCCGGGGAGCGCGAACGTCGGCGCAGCCATTCTGGGTACCGCCGATAACTTCTATGCGGCCTACCTGGAAAACAACGGGTACAGCCCAACCATCTTTGCCTATAACAGCGGTGACGGACAGGCGGCTACGTTTAATAGCTACTCCAATTACCAAGCGTCTCCGACGGTGAATGTAACGAACAGCAGCAACGGGGGAGCCGGCGAGATGGTTAACACCAGCAACTACGCTGTAACTCTCTATCTCAGCAACAATGGAAGCGACGGGATCATTGACCAAGTCGCCAAAGCCAAAACACCCGCCAATGACGCACTCTTCAAGACGCTTATGGCATCCACTCCGACCGGTACCTGCGGCATTGGTGGCAACGGTGACCTGAGCTGTACCGGGCAGATGAAGTCTCTCGTCTCAACGAATGACGGAGCGCGCAAGGTGGAGACTTACGCGACCCAGTCGGCGGAGAATTGGATGGAGGACTACGGGACCGGAGTGATGGAGCGTGGCGTGTCGGTGGTGAAGATCGACCCGGCCTTTGCGGAGACAATCAGCCAGACGGCGGACTATCACGTTTTCATTACTCCGCGGGCCGATTCGAAGGGCCTCTATGTAATCAACGCTACGCCGAGCAGCTTCGAAGTCCGTGAGTCCGGCGGGGGCACGTCATCTCTGACCTTTGACTACAAGATAGTCGCTAAGAGGAGTGGCTATGAGAGACAGAGGCTCACTGATGTGACCGAGCGTTTCAAAAGCGAAGTTGCGCGGGCGAAGCCGGTCAAGCTCGACGGGCATAAGAGCCAGGAGAGAAATTTGACTGCGGCGAAAACACACGCAACGACGTATATGGCGCCCTCAATCCAACCTTGAGACTTTTGGCTTTGAAAAAGATTTCCTTGTCACAAGAGCTGCTCGGAATTCACAATATGTTCGTTTTATCGCCAGGATCTTCGCGTTCGCGATGGTTCAAAGTCAACTGACGAAGAGAGGTCTTTATGCAAAATGCAAGCAGTATTTCTGCATTTCTCTGCGCGACGCTGCATGTGGCCGCAACTGCAGTTATGATCTCGATCCCATTCGCCGCATCGGCCCAGGATCCAGTACAAGGCACTGAAGCGCTGGCGATACCGGTTGTTCCGCAACAGGTGCGCTTTGCCGGCAAACTGGCCACACGCGGCGGAGACACGGTCGAAGCAATGTTCAGTATTTATGCGGCTGCTGCGGGCGGCGAACCGCTCTGGAGTGAAACGCAGCGGGTGACGATCTCTGAGGATGGTTCGTACACAGTTCTGCTGGGCAGTGCGAACTCGAACGGGTTGCCGCAGGCCGTGTTTGCAGGCGGCGCTGCGCGGTGGCTGGGCGTTAGAATCGAGCGGTCTCCGGAGCAGGAACGGGTTCTGCTTTCGAGCGTGCCTTATGCTATGAAGTCTGCCGATGCGGAGTCCCTGGCGGGCCATGCGGCCTCCGATTTTGTGACGCAAAATCAATTTGCGCAATTTACTCAGTCGGCGCAGGCGACTTTGCAGGCCGGCAGCACGGCGGCAACGATTACGCCGCTTACATCCGGCACTTTAACCGGGTCGGGCACGGCGGGAACGGTTCCGCTCTGGACCGGAGCGCTTACTCAAGGCAACTCGGTTATCACTCAAGTAGGGTCGGATGTAGGGATCAACGAAGTAGCGCCGGGAGCCACTCTCGACGTTGGTGGAACGGCGAATTTCCGCGGCACGGCGACATTGCCTGCGGAGAGTACCGCAACGACGTCTGCTGGGTATCGTTCGCAACTATTGGACTTTACTGATAGCGCCTGGTCGACAACCACCAAGGCCCCTGTCGCTCAGACGTGGCGACTCTACGCAACCGATTCCGGCAATAACAGCGCCAACCCGACCAGCAGTCTTAATTTTCAATTTCAGAATGGAGCGGGAGCAGCAACGCCTACCATTCTTTCCATCGCACAAACCGGTGTTATTACATTTGCTCCTACTCAGACTTTTCCTGGGACTATCAAGAGCGTAGCTGCAACGAGCCCGTTGGTCGCGACCACCAATTCGGGGGCTGTCAGCCTGGCATTCAGTATGCCTGCCCTGGAAACCGCGCTCAACGGACTTTACGCGCAGCTTGGACAGTCGAACACATTCACTAGCAACCTGTCGGCAAGCACGGACAAGGGAATCGAATATGCTGCAGTTGCCGGGAACGGAAGCAATGGCTCCATTGGCGTTTTTGGGAATTCGGACACGGGCTACGGAGTTTACGCTGAGACCACAACCGGACAAGCTGTGTTTGGGCAGGCTACCGCTCCTACATTCGGATCGGTGGGGGTTTTGGGAAGCGTTGGCACCAACTTCAGCAACAGGTATACGACCCTGTCCAACTTCGGAAACGCTGGTGTTTGGGCCGATCAGTCCTGTTGTGTCGGGAGTGGTCTGATTTCAGCGGGGTTGATTGCCACGGCAGACTCGGGAAGCGCGAGCATCATGCAAAACAAGAGCTCCACAAACGCCGCGCTGTCGGTTGAAAACTTTACAGGACCCGGCGCCACGGTGAACGGAACCTCGGGCGACGGCCTGGACGCCGTCTCAAATGGCAACGGAAATGGCATCTCAGGCACATCAAATAATAGCGGCGGAAGCGGTGTAAAAGGCCTCGCTTTAACTCCGATCGACGAACAGGCAGGTGTATTGGGCATCGGCGGCAGCTCTAGTAATACCTTTAGTGGATTTGGTACTTATGCCGGAGTGTGGGGCGATACGGGCGAAGGCGGTGGGGTCGCAGTTAGCATCGCCGGCACCGCGGACGACGGGCGCGCGGGTCTTTTCATCAATAACAGCGCAGATTACACCACGCTATATGTGCTGAACATCGCGTCTGGTGGTTCGACCGGTCTTTTCAAGACTTTCATGGCTAAAAGCGCCGATGGCACGTGCGGCATTGGCGGCAAGGGTGACCTGAGTTGCACTGGTCAGGTGAAGGCCCTCGTTTCGACTGGCGGCGCGCGGACAGTGGAGACATACGCTCCGCAGTCGGCTGAGAACTGGATGGAGGATTACGGGACGGGCGTCATGGAACGCGGAGTGTCGGTGGTGAAGATCGACCCGGCCTTTGCTGAAACCATCAGCCAGTCAGCGGATTATCACGTCTTTATCACTCCGCGTGCAGACTCAAAGGGGCTGTATGTGATCAATGCAACTCTGGAAAGCTTTGAAGTCCGCGAGTCCGGCGGCGGGACTTCATCGCTAAGCTTCGACTACAAGATTGTGGCCAAGCGCCGCGGTTATGAGGCGCAGAGGCTTACCGATGTCACCGAGCGCTTCAAAGCCGAAGTTGCCAGGGCGACGCCAACTAGGGTCGGCGGACAGACGCCGGTCAAACAGGATAATCAAAAGGTACAGCCAAAGACCCTGACTACTGCCAAGGTGCGCGTAACTCCGCAGATGCCGACGGCGAGCCAACCTTGAAATTGACGCAAATGAATCGATGAACTGCTCATGCTCATAAGGGTACTTGCCATTTGTGGCTGAATCGAGCTATCGTTTGCCCAGTGCAGTTCGCATGCATGGGAGGCTCCCATGAATCTGCTGTTCTCGCTTCTGGAAAAACGGCCTGCGGGTCGACTGGCTTCGAACATCTGCTGCAGAAGCAATTTACTGCGGGCTGCGATGCCGTGCGCGCTCTCGGCTGCGTTGCTGGCCGGTGGGGTTACCGCTTCGGCCCAGATTACCGTCAACACCAAGACTGGCACCGTGACCAACGACTCCACCGGGAAAACAACGGCCTCGGTGGACCGGCGCTATCAGCAGATTACGCCTACCCAGGTGCCACTGACGAAGAGTGAGCTTGACCCAAAAACGCGCCTGGAACTGATTCGGTTGATACAGGCGGAGCAGGGGTTCGCGATGCGGCCGTTTCCTCGCGGCCACAAGGGATTGACCCTGGCCGCGAACGGAAAGCTTGAGCCCGCAGGCGAAGAGTATGTGGCCATGGCGACCACGGAAGGATTGTGCGCAAAACCCGGCGACCGGGTGGTGCTGACCGACGTCAAGATCGATCGGACCAAAATTGTTTTCGATTTGAACGGCGGACCCGATCCTAAACATCGGTTTCTGCGCCATATCCAGATTGGCATGGGTGGGGATACCAACCCCGTGGTGCAGGGGAACGACCCAGAGCCGGTCGGTGCGCGGCTTACTCTCACCTTCAAGGAACACGTTCCGGAGCTTACCGGTTCGGAGGTCAAGGCGCTGTTGGCGCCGCTGATCTCCTTCGATGTAAAGACGCCGATTCAGGCCTACACTGACACGCTGCCGACCAAACTGAAGGATGCGATTTTGAACCACCATGTTCTGGTTGGCATGAGCACGGATATGGTGCTTTTCGCGATGGGGCAGCCGGACAACAAGTCGCGCGAGATGGACGGGCAGATGCCGTTTGAGGAGTGGATCTACGGCAAGCCTCCCAAGGATGTGCAGTTTGTGCGCGTCAACGGCAACCGGGTGATTCGTCTGGAAGTTGCCAAGATGGGCGAGGCGCCGGAAATCTTTACCAAAGATGAAGTAGAAGGACTGATGCGGACAGACGGCACTCCGCTTGATCCGGACTCGACGCGGCGGGTTGCCAAGTTGGGCGATGCGGAGCGTGATCCGGACAAGGAAGCTCCGGCAGCGCCTCCTAGCCTGCGTAATCCGGGTGAAAAACTGCCCAGCGATGACCCTTCCAACAGAGCCGGAGTGATGAAGCCGGTGCAATTTCCCAAGCCAAAGCCGGATGCGCAGCCGGGCGCGAATCCTGATGGTGAGCCGGATGCTACACCGACAGCCGCCACGCAGCCTTCGGCAAATGGCCAGCCTGCACCGGCGGACACATCGCAGCCGCCAACGGTGAAGCCGCAGATGTGGCAGAGTACAGTGGCATCTTCGGGAGCGAGATGACGGGCTGTTCGTAGCTTGCAGTCGGCATTCATGTAAACTGGTAAGAGCGAGTCAGGCTCCTTCTCTAGCATTCCTCGGGATCAAATCTCAGGCCCCTTCAATCCAATTGGGCAAGAGGCGCGCCAGGGAGGCGAGCATAGGACCGCGCCGTTGAAGCCGTCCGCACCAGCGGATGTGTGCAGAGACAACCCCAAAAGGAGAAACACCCAACCGATGGCCAAGATTGCAAAAACAGGTGACCGCAAGAAAGTAATGGACACGACGAAGTCGACGGACTGTCCCAAATGCAGCAAGCCGACGCGCATCGTCAAGCGCGTAAAGGACCGCGAGCGCGGTATTCCGGGCGGCGTCTACATCTCGTGCTCTGTGTGCGATTTCTACGAGAAGCTTTAAGCTTCAAGTTGAGTTTCAAGCACAAGAAAAGGCCCGGCGCGATGCCGGGTTTTTTCTTGCCCTGCGATTGGGTGGGATTTTGAGAAGTGCTGCTCAGCCGATCAGGCGCGTCATCCATGCTGCCAGGGCTTGCTGGTCGGGCGTTCCGGCTGCGTGCGCGGCCTGGACATTGACACGCTCCTGATGTTCGCGGTTCTGACTGATCTTGAATTTGCCTTCTATCCGAGAAATTGGGATGCGGAAGCCCTGAATTCCCGCCAGCATGGTTCGACGAAAGCCCGCAGGCATGGCGTTCCACCGCTCCGCAAATGCCGATTCACTTGCCTGAATCAGACCCGCAAGCAATGTCTCCTTTCCGGCTTCGTCCTCGACTAGTTTCAGAGTCCCATAAGCATGAACCGCGATGTAATTCCAGGTCGGGACTGAGAGATCTTCGACATAAAACGCCGGCGAAACATAACTATGCGGGCCAGGAAAAACCACCAGCGTTTCGCGTCCCGCAAGAGCCTGCCAGTGCCGATTGGCCTTGGCGAAATGGCCTTCGATCAAGCCATGTGCCCCTTCATCCTTGACTACAAGGGGAAGATGCGTGGCCACCAGGGGCGCAGGAAACTCCGGCTCTGCTTGCGGTCCGAAGAGAATTGCAAATGAATAGGCCTGCATGGCCTCAATGAGGATTGAACGATCTGCGACCTGGTTGAATTTGGGCGAGTACATGATTCAACGTTAACGGTCTAGCGGCTAAAATGCCAATTCCCGTACACGGCGATTCGCGAATCCTTAGCCAGCACTGGGTGCTAATCTGTGAATCGCGCCAGGATCTCAGAAGTGGAGGGTGCAGATGCGGTCGGCGGATACACCTCGCGATTACGGAAACACAGTGCCTCAAGCGAAAACACGAGGAATTGGACCTGCGTTGGGGTTGATTTTTGCCGCGCCGCTGGTGGCGGAGTTCCTTCTTGGAGACTTGCCTATCAAGCTGCTTCCGGCACTCGTTATGCTGGCTCCGATGTATGGCGGTGGCGCGCTTCTGATCCGTGAAGTGGTCAGGAGAACCGGGCGGGGATGGCCAAGCATTCTGGTGCTGGGCATGGCCTACGCGATATTCGAAGAGGCGTTCACGACCCAGTCGCTCTTCAACCCGAACTATCTGAAGCTGAATCTAGGACTGCTTACCCCCGCATTCATCCCATCGCTAGGGATTAGCGCATGGTGGACGTTGTGGATGCTGATGGTGCATGGAATTTGGAGTATCTCCACCCCCATCGCGCTGATCGAGGCGTGCGTGCCCGATCGGTCCCGGACTCCGTGGCTGGGAAATAAGGGCCTGGTGATTGTGACGATCCTATTCCTTCTCGGCGCGGCTGCAGGGACGGCAATGGGCTATAAGCAGGATCACTTTCTGGCCTCGACTGTGCAGTTTGCCGCGTCCGGGGCGGTGCTTCTGATTTTGGTGGCCCTTGCATTCATGATTCCTCCGCCGCGCAGTGTTGCTTCTTCCCGTGGCGGGCCGTCGGTTTGGATTGTTGGCGGCGTCGCACTTGCTTTGGGATCGGCTGCCTTATTTGTGCCCAAGGATTGGGGTTGGAGTGCCGTGGCTGCGTTGCTGGGAATTGATCTCGTAATGCTGCTGTCAGTGCTTGCGTGGTTAAGAGCGGGCGCCTGGGGATTGAGACACCAACTCGCACTTGGTGCAGGAGCTGCGCTGGCGTATGGGTGGCACGCATTTGTGCAGCAACCCGTGGTTGGGAAAGCGGATGCAGGTTTTCGCGTAGGGAACGCGATTTTCCTTGCGGGCGCAATAGCACTGATATGGTTTGCTGCACGCCGGAATATAGCAAAGCAGATCAATCCGCAACCAATGCCAGAGGGATGATTACGCCTGAGTCCCTTCGTTGTTATTGAATCCGCTCGAAGCGGAAGCCGGCTTCGCGCAGCGCATGGCTGATGGCGGTGATGTGGGTCGCTCCGCGGGTTTCTATCGTGACATCGATGACGGTTTCGCCCAGGCTCACCCCATAATAAGCGCGGTTGTGAACGGTTTCGACGATGTTAGCGCGTTCGCGGGCGAGAATCTGAGTAAGCTGCAACAGCGCGCCGGGGCGATCTTGCAGATAGACGCGGACACGTAACAGGCGGCCGTCCTTCACCAGACCTCGCTCAATGATTTTGGCCAGCAGGCTGACGTCAATGTTGCCGCCGCATACAAGCACAACTGTGCGGCGATGGCGGAGATTGGTTTTCGCCTGGACTACCGCCGCTAATGCCGCTGCCCCCGCACCTTCCGCCAGAGTCTTTTCCTGTTCCAGAAGCATGAGGATGGCGCTGGCAATTTCCTCGTCGTCGACTGTGACGATTTCATCCACATATCGGGAGACAAGCGGCAAAGTCAGGTCGCCTGCGCGGCGCACGGCGATGCCGTCGGCAATAGTGGCCTCAGACGCAATGGTGACAGGATGACCGGCCTCGCGCGCCCGCAGCATGGAAGGCAGCTTCTCCGGCTCGACACCAATTACGCGGATACGCGGGTTGGTCTCCTTCAAAGCGCAAGCTACGCCGCCTATCAGCCCGCCTCCGCCAATGGGGACCACCACAGCTTCAATGTCAGGCACCTGCTCAAGCAGTTCGAGGCCAATCGTTCCTTGGCCGGAGATAACTTCCGGATCGTCGAACGGATGGATGAAGGTGCGGCCCTCTTCGACGCGTCGACGCAGAGCTTCTTCGCAGGCTTCGTCGTAACTGGCGCCGAACAGGATCACCTCAGCGCCATAGCCGCGCGTTGCTGCAACCTTGATTTGTGGAGTAGCGAGCGGCATCACAATCTGAGCCTTGATGCCGCGCGCCGCCGCATGAAAGGCAACGCCCTGCGCGTGGTTGCCTGCGCTGGCGGCGATCACTCCGCGCTTTCGTTCGGTTTCGCTCAACGTGAGCAGCTTGTTGAGTGCGCCGCGCTCTTTGAACGAGCCCGTGCGTTGAAGGTTTTCGAGCTTCAGGTGCAGCGGCAGTCCGGCCAATTCCGAGAGGTGATGCGAAAGCTGGCATGGCGAAACGTGGATGCTGTCGCCGATGCGGGCGCGGGCCGTTTGGATGCTGGTAAGTGAGACGGATTCCAAAAACGATCTCCTAAAAAGGCCAAAATATTGCAGGGTACGAAATGAAAAACCACCAGCCGCATCCGCGGGTGGTGGCCTGTGTGTTGTGCTACTGAATCGGTTCGATCAGGCTTCGCTTCCCGCGCGTTGGTTGAAGTTTGTAATTCGGTGTTTGGGGACAGGGACAACGTCTTGAAATAGCCGGCAACACAGCGGGATGGCGAGGAAGATTTGCATGACGTTGAGCCAAGTAGAGCAGAGAGGCAACGGAAGAGTCAAGACGAGGCGTTGTTTTGCATGTCGTTATTTCGAACCGAAAATTGAGGTTTCTTTGCCGGTTTAAGATTCAAATTGCGGTTGGCGCGACGCGAAGTCCCAGGCTTATTTTCAAGATCGAATGCCGCATTGACCAACGCGATATGCGAGAATGCCTGGGGGAAGTTGCCGACCAGCCGCTTGCGCCCGATGTCGTACTCCTCCGAGAGCAGGCCCAGGTCGTTGCGTAACTTCAGCAGCCGGCCAAAAAGCGCCTTTGCATCGCGAATTCGCCCGATGGCTTTAAGGCTGCTCACCATCCAAAAGCTGCAGGCAAGAAACACTCCCTCACCCGATGGCAGCCCGTCTTTTACCTTCGCAGTGTTGTAGCGCATCACCAATCCAGCCGGCATCAGTTCTCGCTCAATGGCTTCAACCGTCGATTTGACGCGTGCATCGCTGCCGGGCAGAAAGCCAACTGCCGGCATCAGCAGCAGTGCGGCGTCAAGTTGCTGGGAACCGTAGGCCTGCACAAAGCAGTTCTTCTTTTTATTGAATGCTCGGGCGCATATTTCGCGATGAATCGTATCCCGGATCGATTTCCATTTCTCGATGGGTGCGTCATAGTGAAGCCGCTCAGCCAGCAGGACGGCGCGGTCAAAGGCAACCCATGCCATCATCTTCGAGTGCGTGAATTGCTGCGGGCCGCCACGCGTCTCCCACATCCCCTCATCCGGCTCCTGCCAGATTTTCTCCAGATGCTCAAGCAGGGAAATGAGTACTCGGAAGTCGTCCTCGGTATGATGGCCCATGGTCTGCTGCGCGTGGTAGAAGGAGTCCAGCATTTCGCCGTAAATGTCGAGTTGCACTTGCCCCGCCGCGGCATTCCCCACCCGCACAGGACGTGAGTTCTCGTAACCGGGAAGCCAGTTGACCTCCCATTCAAGAAGCTGCCGTTCGCCTTTGATGCCGTACATGATTTGCATCTGGTCCGGGCTGCCGGCCAGGGCGCGAAGTAGCCAGTTTTGCCATGCCACTGCTTCGTTGAAGTAACCGCCGCTGGCCAGGGCCATCAGGGTAAAGGTAGTGTCGCGCAGCCAGCAATAGCGGTAGTCCCAGTTGCGCACGCCGCCGATTTCTTCCGGCAAAGACGTGGTGACGCTGGCGACGATGCCGCCAGTAGGTCTGTAGATCATCGCGCGCAAGGCGATGAGAGATCGCTCGACTGCATCGCGATTCTCGCCGCTGTACTTGAGCCTCTTTGACCAGCGCTGCCAGCGATGTTGGCAATCCCTGAGGGTCAGTTCGGGGTCGGTCTTGCCCGGGTTGGCTTTGTGAGAAACGCCATAAGTGAGCGAGAAAGTTACGCGATCGCCCTTGCGGACGTTGAAATCGGCAACCGTTTTCATGTTCTCTCCACAAGTAGGAACGGAGGCGCGCAGAACGACCAGGTTGGGGCCGGCAATCGCGCGAACGCCGTTCTTAATGTGGGTAACCCACGGCACTGTACGGCCGTAATCGAAGCGTAGCGCCAGTTCCATGCGGACCGGGACGTTTCCGCGGATGCCCTCGACGATGCGGACAATATGGGAGTTTCGTTGCCGAACCGGCATGAAGTCGATCAGGCGGAACGAGCCGTCCTTATGTTCAAAGGTAGTTTCAAGAATTAGCGTGTGGGGGCGGTAGCGGCGCGTGGTCTTCCATTTCCCATTTGCCGGAGTCACCTTCCAATAGCCGTTTTCTTCGGTGCCGAGAAGCGCGGCGAAACAGGCTTCGGATGAAAAATCCGGCCAGCAGAGCCAGTCAATGGAGCCATTCTTATCGACCAGTGCGGCAGTTTCGCAGTCGCCAATCAAAGCATAGTCTTCAATTCGTGCGGCCATAGTTTTCGGGCGACTTCCGTCTTTCCAATCCATTGGATGCGCGAAGCGGATCGCGCAGTCGCTCAAACTTTCGACTGGGGACGCCTAGTTACTATTCGATGGGCTTGCGCCGCTCTTAGTCGCAGCCGCACTCTGCGCCGTGCTCTCGCTCTTCAGCGGCAGCGGCACTTCCATCGTCCCGGTGCGATTGGTCGCCTTATCTCGGACCGCGACCCTGATGGAAGCTGCACCAGGCGGTACTTCAAGTTCTTGCTCCGCATGGAAGGTTGCAGCCGGCTTGCCATCCTCCTTCGAATCTCCCGACGCTACGCCATCATTTAACTGGCTGTTCAGCAACCGCCCGTCCCCGTCGTAGGCAGCTACTGCAAATTCCAGAACCGCGGGTGTACCATTCTGCTTTGCCTGAGCCTTCAATTGCGGATCGATCACTCCATAGTCGATCTTGTATTTCTGCAACTTCACGGGGGTGAGCGGTTTCAGATCGCGATCTTTGTGGCGCGTACGGAAGAAGGCGGGCGAGTCCTCCAATTCAAGCATCTGGGCAGGCGTGGCCATTTCAGGTTTGCCAACGATTGCGAGATGAACGCTGATGAGCAGATCGTGCACCATCGGCGCGCCGTGTTCAATGTTCGCGTAGAGCGTGTCCTCGGCCTTTGCCGAGAGAAACCGCGTCTGCACCACATCTTTCTTCTTCGTCGTCGGCTCGTCATCGGGTACCGCGTAATAGACGCTCCGATAAGTCAGCGTGTAGTCGACCTTCCCGGCCAGAGCCACCAGGATCCTTCGTTCCGAGCCATCGTACTTTGTATTAGTCGGCGCATAACTCAAGGTGTAATAGGTTTCTCCATGGGCGACGGCCTTGTCGAGGAGAGTCTCAGGCTGGTTATTGCTGTAGAAGGCGCGGCCGCCCGTGGAGCGGGCGATGTCATCCATAACCTGGTGGTCGGCGATAGCGTCCGAGGAACCGCCGGCATCGGAGCTTCCCGCGATCCCGCTCAGACTTACAGGATAAAGCGCGACCTGGCTCCGCATCATCGCGGCGTAGGTCTTCTTGATCGATTCGGAAGCGATATAGCTAAGGTCCAGGCCTTGCGGGCCCCCCTGCGCACCCAGTGAACCGGGTATCGAGGGCTGGGAGGCGGTCTGAATGGCGTTTCCCACAACGGAGGGTCCAACCGGGATCGGGAAAACACTTGCCAGCCAGATGAGGTTCTTCCGACCTGGCAGCCCGGTCATGTATTCAGCAAGGAATTTGAGATTTGAAAGAGCAGCTCCCCAGTCGGAAGCACCGTAATTCTTTCCGTAGATGAACACGTCGGGAATGTGCGGCCCAGGGCCCTTGCGCTCGATCGCGGCTCGCAGCAATGCATGATCGGAAGTAAATCCCTGCAACAGGTGCAGGCCGGATGCGTTCACAAACAGGGCCATCCGCGTCCCCGGCTGAGCATTATCAACAAACTTCAGCAGCCCCTTGCGAAACGTCATCTGGTCCAACTCGGGGGTGTTCACCATGTCGTAATACAGGATGTAAAGCGGCCCCTGTTCCGGCTCAGTGGGCAGGTTCACAAACGTATTCGCTGGCAGCGGCAGCAGCTTGGGAGGAACAAAGCTGGGAACAGATCCATCCGAGACGTTAAAGGATGAAATATGCTGATCTTTTCCATCTTCCTTCACCATGAAGTCATCCATGGTTAGACCCTTCACCGGTTTTCCCTGCTTATCCAGAACCACCACATCCACTGGAACACGGCGCACATCCAGGCGAAGCAAAGGCGAGTCCGGAGCCGCTGCGCTGCTTGTCACGCCCCCGGACTGCGGCGCATCTTGCTGAGCGAAGAGTTGACCGGGCGTCAGTGCCGCGGTCGAAATGGCCAGAAGAGTTACCGAAAAAACAAGGTATGGATTTCGCACTTGATTCCTCTTTGCTGAATTGCTTAGGCATGAACGAACTGAGTTTCGAACCTGAAAGATACTTACAAAGCAATTCGGCCCGTATTCGAACGGATACCAATTGATCTTACTCGTTAGACACAAGATTCTCGCCTCTGGTTAGGGCAGTGCCAGAAGCGATAGTGTGGTTTGATGCGTCATGCGAATAGGAGGCTGATTCGCCGGCAAACGCAATCAAAGCCTGCTATTCCTGAATATCCAGCGGCGGACCGCCCTGATAGTAGAAAGGTTTGTCTCCATAGCGCTCCCTGAGCTGAGCAATCTTGTAAAGATGATATTGGAAATAGAGAAACGAAAAAAAGAAAGTCATAACTCCACTTAGATAAAGCCCGACTGGCTCCCGCTGGTTGTAATGATAATGAAGCTCGGCGCGGACCAGATAAATAGTTGCGATCCAAATCACGATACAAATCAGCGCGAGGGTAACTGCGAATATCATGATCCCGGTGCTTGCAGGAGACGGTCCCCCCGGCACGCCGGCGGCAACCTGTAGCGCAACATATGCCGCACACCAAAAGATGCTCATGGCGCCCGGCTCGAGCTTGCGAATCCAAAGGCAAAGGTAGATTGCCCAAGCATCGAACGCCAGGTTCGATACGACGATCCAATATGCCCTCGGAACCAGAAAGCACAGCGCGATGGAGATGACCATCTGGGCAAGAAGCAGGATTCCCCAATGCACGTTCGGAGGTGGAGGGTAGGCAACTCGCTTTTCCGCCTCAAGCTGTTCGGGAGATTGGTCCATGATGAGACCTCAGGGGATTATGCCGGTTCCACAATTGCTGTACCCCGAAACCACTGCTCTCAAGTGACTTCTTCCTCAAGAAAAAGCCACCCTTTACTTTCCCACAAAGGGCACGTGAATTACGGAACCGCTCTAAAAGATCTCGCCAAGTTTAGCAAAGGAATCCAGTTCAAGTAAGTATTGACCTTGAGGCGCGGCTTCTACGGCAGCGTGTTCCAAGACCCAGGTGTCTTTGTGGAAGAGAAAAACGGCATGCAACCCCGCGGCCAGTGCTGGGTTGATGTCGCTCTTTGGGCTGTTGCCAATCATCCAGCTGGTATGCGGAGTCAACTCGTGGCGATGCATAACTTCGCGATAAGTGGCGGGCTCCTTTTCAGCCACGATTTCGACTGCGGAAAAATGGGCCGCAAGCCCTGAGCGAGCCAGCTTGTCTGCCTGTTCAGCCTGGTCGCCTTTGGTCATAAGAATCAGGCGATGCCGCGTTGATAAGTCGGCCAGAGTTTCCGCTACACCAGGCAACAGTTCGATTTCCTGCTCTGCGATAGAGCGGGCAAAGCTCCGCACGCGCTTGGTGTTGTGTTCGGTAACAGGGGTGGCACTGAGGCGCTCAAAGGTGGCAACCAGCGAACGACTGAAGCTGGTAAGACCATAGCCGTGGGCAAGAATTGTTTCGCGCTCCTGTTCGTTCAGCGCCGTGCGCACCGCGGCTGGCGAGTACTCTTTGTGGTCAAGATAGCCGATGAACGCGGCAATGGCACGCTCGAAGTAGACGTTGTTCTCCCAGAGGGTGTCGTCAGCGTCGATGAGCAGAGTCTGGCCGGCAGGGAATTGGGGCATGCATCTATGTTATCGAATCGGAGTCGCTCAGAAAAAATGCGGCTAGTCCGAATGTAAATCGGTAGTGTCATTTTCGAGGCCGGCCGGTTGCCGCGGAACAAGTTCGGGACCGGGTGAGGGGTTTACGAAGCCTATCCGCAGAACAATAGCGGCGAAGGTGAAAAAAGCCGCCGCTATCCGGAGGAGCCACTCAAGCAGCATTGATTCAGTCAGAAAACTCCAGACAAGAAAAAAGCATGCAATCCAGAGACCGACAAATTCGGCGATAAAAGCGCGCGGGCCGTCATCGGACAGATCCCGGCTAGCCAGAAAGGCATGAGCATAAACGGCGAAAACAGCCAGCATTCCTGCCCCGACTGCAATAAAACCGAACATGAGGAGTGTGGCTGCCATGGGATTCCTCTGGATTATTGCGCAGTTGCAGATGGGAGCGTGTAGTCGAACGTATACGAATGCTTGCCGGAGGCGTTGGTGATGGTCAGGGTTCCAGCGATACCGGTGAGTTGGCCGGTGCCGGATCCCGGAACAACAGCGACAGAAAGTCTCAATCCGCTGCTGTCCATGGAGCCAATGTGTTGCAGCGCGAATGAGCCGGTGTGGCCGTTGAGGCTGCCGGTAACCTGCTCGATGGCCACGTAGCCAGCATTTCCCGACGAGGGGTCGCCCGCGCCGAGCATCTCGCCTTTGCTGGCTGCGTCCAGGTCGCCGTGGTACTGCTTGACGAGCGAGTAGCGGCCAATCAGCGTGCCGGCGATGGCGTCATCGGCTGCGAGTGGCGTGGTCTTTACATCGAAGCTTCCTGCTGCATGGCGGCTCATCACGGGGTCCTTGCGAAGGAGCTTCGACGGCGGCGCCTGCGAATGCGCCTGGGCCGCGAAGCCTAGAACAACGCAAAGGCAAGTGCTGGCAAGGCCGAAGTAAAGACGCACAAAAGCTCCTAATAGAATGGAGCCATTCTACCGGATTCGCGAGGATTTGTGGTGGGAGTTTATAACTTGTCCGGCGTCTTAATCTGCCAGCTTGAAGATGCGGATCTGTACCAGCTTGTCGATGGTGAGGTTTTTGAATCCGCGAGCCTGCATGTGCTGGATGAAGTCTGGTGTGATCTTGAAGATGCGGATTTGTACTAACTGGTCGAGGGTCGGCTGATACCCGAGGGCGCGAATTTCCCGTACTTCCTCTCCATTGACGCCCTGGACTCTGAGAGAGATAAGTTGATCGGCGGTGGGCAAATCGTAGCCCAGCGAAGTAATGCTGCGAACGTACGCCGGGTCTACATTGAAGACACGCAAAGCGATCAAATTGTCTACGGTTATGTCATGAATGTCGAGTTCTTTCAGCGACCTTGCCCATCCGCTCTGCACATCGAGAAAGGCATAGGCCATCAGCTTTTCTGAGTCAAAGCCGCTGAAGCCGATCTTCTCCATGCGCGCTACAAAGGCCGCGTCCGGTGTGAAGACCGCATTCCCACTCAGTTCGAGATCTTTCACAGTGCCCGTGCAGGTAAAGGTGCCGGCTTCTGCAGCAAGGGTTGCCGTCAGGTGCGCGCCCGGTTGCGCGAGATCGGCGATGGAAACGCCCGTGAAGCGCGTCATGGATACATCGCTCATGTTCGTCCCGCAGTGTTTGTGGCCGCTGCAGTCGCCATTATCGGTCTCCAGGCGGAAGGTTCCTGCCTTCTCGCCGACGCTAATTGTACAACCCTGCCGAATGGGCTCAAGAGTTCCAGCCTGCATTGCGATGGCCGAGCCTGCGAACGCAGTGATCATGACTAATTGGCTGATTTTCATATTCGAAATCTCCTGCATAGTGCGTCGAGAATGCATGGCTTTCCGGTCACCATGGAATGGTGTGATTGAGGGTGCCGATCGGATTTACGTGAATTGCTACTTAGCCGATTCGTCGTCGAAGATGCCGGAGATTCGCAGTTGCACCAGCTTCTCAAGCGAGAGTCCGGTAAACCCGTGTTTCTTCACCATCTCAATGAAGGCCGCGTCGATGTTGAAGATACGTGTCTTTACAACGTCCTCGGCGGTGGCGCCTGGGTACTGCTGCACGATCGAGCGCGCGTATTCCGGAGTGACTCCCTGGACGCGCATTGATAGTAGCTGCTGTGAAGACAAGCTGCTGAAACCGGCTGCCTTCATTTGGGCGATAAACTCTGGAGAGACATCGAAAATGTGATAGGAGATGGCGTCCTGAACGGATTTGACTTCAAGGCCGCTTTGCTTGATGTTCGCAATGTACTCGGGCGTTACGCCCTGTACCTTGCACGCGATCAGGTCGTCTGCGGATAGCTTTCCGAAGCCAAGTTTCGACATGGCAGCCGCATATTCAGGGGTGACATCCTGAATCTTCATCGCAATGTATTTGTCGAGATCGACGTCGTAGCCCGCGGCCTTCATGCGGTCAATGTAGTTTCCCTTTTCACCGTCGTTTGTTGTTGCACTCTGTTGAGGTTCAGGCATGGCAGCAACGACGACTGGATTCGCCAATGGAACTTCAACATGGTTGGGGACAACAGCCGCCAAGGGGCGCATTGGAGTAAGTGCGACTACAGGCTGAATTGAAAGATTGGCAACGACAGCCTGGGCAGTGTGAATAGGGCTGGCGTAGCGAGCTGGACTCAGGCTTGCCAGCATCTGCGGAACGGGCATCAGCAGAACAGCCAGCACGGCGATCGCTGCAGCCAGGGAAAACGGTCCGCGGTTGGCAGCTTCCGAGACAGGCTCGCCAAGGATGCGCGCAATGCGCATGCGCAGCGTCCGCGCCGGTTGGTGGCCATCGAGAGCCATGGCCAAATTCAATTGCCGCGACCGTTGCTGTTCCAGCCGGTAAAGCGCGCTTGCATAGACTACTGGATCGGGGCAAACACTGAGGGCAAGGTCGTCGCAGCAGAGCTCGCGTTCGTGCCGAATGCGGCTTCCGATCCACCACACTGCCGGATGAAAAAAGAAGAGCGTCTCGACGAATGTCTGCACCAGGTTCCAGACGAAATCACCACGTCGTATGTGGGCGAGCTCGTGGGCCAAAACGACTTCAAGCTCATCAGGGCCGAGCGAAGTGGCGGCTGAGAGCGGCAGAAGCACAAGTGCGCGCAATGCTCCAACGGTTACAGGGCCGGCAATCGCGCTTGAAACCCGCAGCAGGACCGGCTTTTCAACGCCCAGCAGATGTGCGATGTGGCGGAAGCTGGCGCGCACTGCAGCTGGGGCCTCGACGGTAGCCGTTGCGCTCAGCCGCTGAATGAGCCACCATCCGCCGATGCTGCGCAGAGCCAGTGCAAGCACGCCCAGAAGCCAGACGCCATCAATCAGACGCACCGCCTGCAAAGGGAGAGTGGGCAAGGACGGTAGGCTGCTCATCAGGTTGGCCGGCTTAACTTGAGCAGCAGACGCAGCCGGCTGCGGCGCTCCAGGTTCCGGTGTCGTGACTGGGGAAATTCTGTAGTGAGCTGAAGTGCTATCGGCTGCGATACCCGCTGAAGAGTCGAGCCGCATCTCAAATGCGAATGTAGCAATAGACGCGGCAAGCATAAGCATCAGCGCGGAAAGCGCAAGTAGATACCGCGTGTTGCTTGAGAACCGCTCCATGAGGAAGCTCAGACCACGATAGACAACGGCGATTGCGGCCGCTTGCCAGCAGAAATGGATCAGTGTCCAGGCGATCGCTTGCACAGTAGGAGTCATAGCTCAACCTTCCTTCTCGCAGCGCGAGGTCCGGCGTTTTCGGCGGTTGCATTCAAGTGAAGAAAACCTCTCTTTTGCAGCAGTGCGCGAATCTCGTCGAGTTCCGTATCGCTGGCTGGTTCCATCGCCAGCGCGTGCAAAGCCAACTGCGCGGCCGATCCGGCGAAAAGACGAACGCTCAGGTCTTTGAGAATCTTGCTCTGCATCGCGTCCTGGCTGATCGCCGACCGATACACGTGGGCGCGGTTTGCTTCGTCGCGAACCACCAATCCTTTGGTCGTCATAATCTGCAGCAGCTTGAGCACGGTGGTATAGCCGGAAGGCCGCTCCATATTCAAGGCGTCGTAAATCTCTCGCACCGTCGCCGGCTGCTTGTCCCAAAGAATGCGGAGAAGCTCAAGCTCGGATTCGGTGGGTCGCGGGAGTGTGTTACCGGTACTCGTCATGATGTTTCTGACGTTATACGAAGCATTTCGTAATTGTCAACGAAAATCTTCGTAGTTTGTGGGAAATTCATCTGAGCAAGAGCCTATCGACAAAGTTTCGTCGGGTCTTTGCTTGACTCGACCCTTGATCACTGCTACAAGAGGTGCGGGCTGCAACCGGGCCCAAGAAGGGGAGATAAAAATCATGACATCAGCAGGGATAAAGCGTTTCGGTCTACTAACCGTTGCAGGAGCAGTTCTCGGTGTGTTCGCTGCAAGCGGTTTTGCGCAGAACGCTCCGAGTAGTCAAGGCAAATTTCAGTTGTACAGCAGAACATTTGTCAACCAAAGCGTTTTGCCGATCTCGACGGTCCTCAATAACCAGGTCAATGGGGTCAACACCTGCACCGCCAGCGGGGCTCCGGGCGGCGATCAGTCGCCGGAACTCTCATGGTCGGGCGCGCCCTGGGGTACGGCTTCTTATGTCGTTGTGCTCTACGATGTGACGGCCGGCTTCACGCATTGGGGCATGTACAACATCAGCGGCAACGCTAATGGCTTGCCTGCGAATGCGGGAATAGCAGGGAGCACTTATGGTCAACAGATTCTCAACGACTTTTATCTCGGCAACGAATATGACGGCCCGTGCCCGCCCGCCAATGTCGCTCCAGATGCTCATCAATATGTGTTCACGGTATATGCACTGAGCACGAGACTTGTGTTGCCAGGCTCCACGAATTTCCCAGCCGGCGCCGAGACGCTCTATCACGGCTTGATCCAGGCGGGTGAAAATGGACAAATCCTCGCGAGCGCGAGCCTGACCGGCTATTACTCCTCTACTCCACCTTCGACCACCGCGGCGAACTGACGCCACTTCATGTCCGCAAGCAAGGGAAAGGCCACCATGACAAACTGGCGGCCTCTCCTTTGATGCGAATTGCCACTACTACTTTGGCTGGGCGGCGATCCACTGCTTCAGATTCGGCTCCTGAAGGGCGCGCAACTCGATGCAGCCGTCGATCCTCTCGACAGAATGCTTGAGGGCGCGATCGGCAGAAGGCACCTTGTGCTCTGTAAAGAAAGTCTTCACATCGTTTCGGGCCTCGACCGAGCAGAATGATCCGGCGGAGCCCACCAGATCGCTGCCCAGTTCTGGAGTGAGCAACGTCTTCACCGTGTCCCAATGGCTTTTGATGTATTTCCAGGCCGCATCGCGATTAGCGTCAATCTGCAGAGCGATGGCGAACTGGAAAAGAGCATCTTGGTTCCGTACCTTATTGGATGTGGCGTATTCGAGAGAGCGCTGAACGAGTGCTGGGTCTTCGAACTCGGCGAGCAGGCGTAGCGCGCCCTCCTGAAGCTCAGGATTTGTTGAGGTCTCGGCGACTTTCTGCAACTGATCGAATAGCGCGGAGTCGCCGTTGCGCGCGGCAATGCCAACTGCAGTTTGGCCCAGCGTGGCGTCGACGGATGTTGGATCTGCGAGATATTTTTCCGTGATCTGTCGAGCCTGTGCAAGCACAGCGGGGTCCTTGCCGTAGAAGCCGAGTACACCGAAGAAGTGTGCTCGCAACTCGCGTGTATTGGGTGAGTCGCTGTCAGAGGGCGGAGGAAGCTTTGCGAACTCCGGTCCGAACGTCGAGCGCATCCATGCAGAGATTACGGCTCGTTCTTCTTTAGTAGCGGCAACCTGTTCGTAGATGGCATTAACGCCGTCGGAAGCGCTGCCAAGAACTTCAGCACTCTGATCGGCCTTGAGGGCGGTGACAAGGTTGAGGTAGTCGCCCACGGTAGCCTTGTTGGAGCGCACCTGCGCCCACTCGTCGCCGGTAAGGCTGATGCGTTCCGTGGGGCTTAGGTCGGTCTCGGCGTTGGCTACGATTGCAGCGTAAACACTGGGCGGATACGCGCTGCGGTAGTAGCCCTTGCCGCCTGCGTTGGCGAAGAACAGGCTGGCGGCCGGTACCTTCAACGTCGAGTCGCCCGGTGTGAGCACTTCGCACTGCTGCTTATCCGAACCGGTTTTGAAACAGACGGGGATCGTCCACTTCTGTCCGGGGTCGGTCTTGATGGATGGGCTCAGGAAGAAGCGCCTTTGCGAGACTGAAACTGTCCCATTGGCCGGTTCGCCAAACGTGATCAGCGGCACGCCGGGTTGAGCCACGAGGGATTCCATGATCTTGTCCACGGGCTTGTGGCTGGTCGCGGTCTGCGCCCCCCAGAAATCTTCAGCGGTGGCGTTCGAATAAAGGTGGGCGGAAAGATAAGCGTGTACGCCCTTGCGGAAAGTTTCAGGACCGAGGTAGTTCTCAACCGCCAGCAACACATCGCTGGCCTTTCCGTAGGAGATGCCGTCAAACATCTGTTCAATCTCTTCGCGGGTATCGGCCTTCGCACGAATGGCGCGAGTTGTAGGTTGCGCATCCAGGCCTAACGTTCCATCTTCATCGCTGGCGACGACCTGATCGATGTCCCACTCGGGATGCATAGCGGCCACCGGCTTGTTTTCCATCCAGGTAGCGAAGCCCTCGTTGAGCCAGACGTTGTCCCACCACTGCATCGTCACCAGGTCGCCGAACCACTGGTGCGCCATCTCATGCGCGATGACCAGGGCTACTTCTCTCTTTGCTCCAACTGACGCTGTTTTCGGGTCGATCAGCATGGCGGTTTCGCGATAGGTGATGGCGCCGAAGTTCTCCATTGCGCCAGCTTCAAAGTCGGGAAGAGCAATCAGGTCGAGCTTCTTGAGCGGATAGGGAATCCCGAAATAAGTGTCGTAATAATGCAGGACGTACTTGGCCACTTCAACGCTGTAGGGTGTGAGGGCGGCTTTGTCGGGAGTAGCGCAGCCGCGAATCTTCACGCCATCCGCTTCGCCTTCGCTGCATTGGAAATCGCCTACGAGGAAGGCCACGAGGTAGGTCGACATCTTCGGAGTCGTCAGGAACTTGAGTGTATGCTTGCCTGCGCCGGGACCGGGCGTATCGGAAATGATTGGCCCGTTGGAGATGCCTGTGTCGCCGCTGTCGATCACCAGAGATACGTCGTATGTGGCCTTGAAGGCAGGCTCATCAAACGAAGGGAAAGCACGGCGCGCATCGGTTGATTCAAACTGTGTAACGGCGTAGTTGCGCTTTTCAGTCTTCGAAAGATAGAAGCCGCGCAACTCGCCGTTGAGAATGCCTGTGTAAGCGATGGCGATGGTTGCCTTACCTGCGGGAATCTGCTCCGCAACAGTAAAGGTGGTTTGCTCCTTGTCTTTGTCGGACGCCACTGTAGCCGTCTGCTGCTTGCCGCCGGCGCTGATGGTGACGGACTGGAAGGCGATCTCCGCGGAGTTCAGCGTGATCGAAGTTGCCGGCTCGGCAAGTGAGACTTCGATCGTCTCAACGCCGGAAAATGTCGCAGCCTTTAAATCGGGTGTCAGCGAAAGCGTGTAATGCTCGGGGCGGACAGTAGAGGAAAGGCGCTGAGCATTTGCTGTTTGGCACGTGGAAACGAAAAGGCAAAGTGCGGCGGACGCTGTGACGAAAACAGGGAAAGACGAACTGGGAATACAACGAAACTTCATGCAAACCTCATGGGGAAGTGAGTGCTGGAGCAATGAAAATACGCGTTGAAATCGTCGGATTGCTGTGGTTGGAATCGAGCTTCGGCGCTTTCACGGTAGAAAATTGGCTGACTTTGACATTGTAGGGCAGGGAACTGCCTGAATAAAGTACGCAGGGAGTTCCATGCAAATCCGTGCTGTTCAATCGTCAATCCAACATAGTGCTCTGTTTCTAAATTGCATAACGAAATAAAGGCTGTCAGTCTGAGCGAACGGGGCCCCAAACGTCTTTCAGTTTGGGGGTGGTGAGTCGAAGAATCTGCGTTTGTCTTTCCCGCGATTCACAACGAATTTCAAAGACACCACATTATCCCGGAGAGTCTCGTGCTTCTGTCTGAAATGTTACAAATCGGCCAGTTTTGTGATGGGGTTCCCCTCTGTGATTACGCTTGCTGCTCTGCTTCCGGTGCTGCGGCTTTTTTCGGAAGCAGGGAATCCAGGAACAACAGGCAAGCGCCGACGACAATGGAGCTGTCGGCAACATTGAAGTCGGGGAAGTGGTAGTTGAAAATATGCACCTCGATGAAATCGACAACCGAGCCATAAAGGATGCGGTCGTGCACGTTGCCCAGCGCTCCGGCAAAGATCAGTGCCAAGGCGAAAGTGGTGAGCGTGAACTTGTCCCCAAGACGCACCAGCGCGATGAGCACAACCAGCGCCGCAAGCAGCGAGAAACATACCAGCGCCCAGCGCACCAGGTGCGGCGAGGCCGATTCAGCAAAGAGCGAAAACGCCGCGCCCTCGTTGGTCCAATGCGTAATGCGGAGAACGCGCGGGATTACCGGGATCGCACCACCCAAGGCAATGCGTGCCTCGACCCATCGCTTGGTGAGGCGATCGGCAAGGATGATGAGCGCCGAGATGAGCAGGAGCCACGGCAGGCGACGAGGAAAGCGAAGGCTCACTGGGCGGTCTCCGAAGACTCAGGCTGCGGTGGTTGAAAGCCCATTTCGGCGAGTGCCCCCTGGCAGCGCGTGCAGACGTTTTCCCAGATGCCATAGTTGGAAACTTCAGGCATGAAGTTCCAACAGCGGGCGCATTTGTGGCCGGATGCGGGCAGGACGATAACTTGTAACTGGTCGCCTTCGATAACAGTTACCTTTGAAACATTGAGTATTTCTTTGAGTCCATCCTTGTGCCTTTCGAGCAATGCGAGACCGTCACCCCAGGTAGCAATTTGCAACTCTGCTTCCAAGCCCTTGCCGATTGTCTTGGCTTGTCGCGCCTCCTCTAGTACGCGCAGTGCGTGTTCTCGAATGGAAAAGATGCTTCTCCACTCGTCAATCACCGTTGCAGGGTCTTCTGAAAAGACCTCTTCCGGCTTTGGAAATTGCGCGAGATGCACCGAAGCTTCGCGCCCCTCTACAGCGGGCAAATAATCCCAAACTTCATCGGCGGTGAAACTAAGAATCGGTGCAACCAGCCGCACCAATGTTTCCGTGATTTGCCACAGCACAGTCTGTGCCGACCGGCGCGCATGGCTGGTAGGCGCGAAGGTGTACATCCGGTCCTTCAGCACATCGATATAGAAGTTGCTCAGGTCTACGACGGCGAATTCATTGACGGCGTGGTAGACGCGATGGAACTCGAATCCTTCGTACCAGGCGAGGACCTTCTCAGTGAGTTCGCGCGTGCGGGCCAGCATATACCGATCGAGCGGGAGTAGTTCGCTTTCGGGTACGCGGTCGCGCACGGGATCGAAGCCGTGGAGGTTGCCGAGGAGAATCTTGAAAGTGTTGCGCAGCTTCCGATAGATATCCGCGCACCGCTGCATCAGATTTTCGCTGGCCGCCATGTCTTCGCGGAAATCAATCGAGGCGACCCACAGCCGCACGATCTCCCCACCAAGCCGGTTGGCGATATCGACAGGATCGACGCCGTTTCCGAGTGACTTGGACATCGCACGGCCTTGCTCGTCGAGCGTCCAGCCCGCTGTCGAAACATGCGAGTACGGCGCGCGACCTCGCAATGCAACCGACGTCAGCAACGAAGAGTGGAACCACCCGCGATGCTGATCGCCGCCTTCAAGATAGAGGACCTTCACTCCCTCGTTATTCTGAAAGGCAGTGTAAGCATCCTTCAATTCCGGATCAGACTCTGCGACCGCGAACCAGCTGGTGCCGGAGTCGAACCAGACATCGAGAATGTCCGTTTCCTTGCGAAATGTTTTGCCGCCACATCCCGCACATGCCGCGCCCTCCGGTAGCAAACTGTCCGTAGCGGAGGTGTGCCAGGCCTCGGCTCCCTGATGGTCAAACAGGTCAACGATTCTGCGATTCAGCGCAGCATCCATTACCGGCTGATTGCATCCTTCGCACATGAACACGGCGATAGGCACACCCCAGATGCGCTGCCGGCTGATGCACCAGTCGGGCCGCGTCGCAATCATATTGGTGATGCGTTCCTTGCCCCAGCCTGGATCCCAAATGACCTTGTCGATCTCCTCGATGCTCAACTGCCGAAACGTAGTCTTGGTTCCGTCCTCGCGTTCAACCGGTGTTTCGAGGCCGATGAACCACTGCTCCGTTGCGCGGAAGATGACCGGCTTGTGGCAGCGCCAGCAATGCGGGTAGGAGTGGTTCAGGTCCGCAGTTGCCAGCAGCGCGCCTGAGTCCTGAAGCATGGCCACGATGATCGGATTGGCAGCCCACACTTTCTTGCCTTCAAACGGGGGCGGTTCAGGGTGGTGCCAGGCGGCAGCATCGACGAAGATACGGCCGGAAGCGTCAACGCGCGTTGCGGCATCGAGGCCATACCGTTGGCCGGTGTAGAAGTCGTCTGCGCCGTGGCTCGGGGCTGTATGAACTGCTCCGGTCCCGGTGTCGGCCGTGACGTAAGTAGCCAGCACTCCCAGGATGCTGCGATCTAGAAATGGATGCTGATAGGTGGTCCGCTCTAGTATCGAGCCTTTGAAGCGGGCCAACTCGGCGACCTCGCCAAGATTGCAGGCGGCTATGACGGAAGCAGCCAATTCAGCAGCGACGATGTACACCGGTCTGTTCGCAGCATCGCCAGTGCCTAGCGCGACATACTCAAAGTCGGGATGGAATGCGACGGCCAGGGACGCGGGCAACGTCCAAGGTGTCGTCGTCCAGATGATGGTATAAACCTCGCGGCCTGCCAGCGCCGGATGGATGCCCGCAGGATCAGAGATCAACCGATACCTCACGTAAACCGAAGGGCTGGTATGCATTTCATACTCAACCTCAGCCTCGGCCAGCGCCGTGCGGTCGTTGATGCACCAGTAAACCGGCTTCAGTCCGCGATAAACAAAACCCTTTTCGAGGAATCCGTAAAAGGCTTCGAGGGTGCGGGCCTCATAGTCGCGCGACATGGTCTTGTAAGGCTTGTCCCAGCGCCCAAAGCAGCCGATGCGCTCGAACTGCGAAGTCTGCAGATCGACATACTTCTGCGCGTAATCGCGGCAAGCGTCCAAGACCGCGGCGACAGGCAATTCCAGCTTTTTGCGGCCAAGCTGTTCGTCAACCTTGATCTCGATGGGCAGGCCATGGCAATCGTAGCCTGGAACGTAGGGAGCATCAAATCCGGCCATGGTTTTTGACTTGACTACAAAATCCTTGAGCCCTTTGTTCAGCGCATGACCAAGATGAATGGGTCCGTTCGCGTAAGGAGGCCCATCGTGGAGAATATAAGCCGGCCGGCCCTGACCCGCCTTGCGGAGCTCGGCATAAAGGTTGAGCGACGCCCAACGAGCCAGCCGAAGTGGCTCATTCTGTGGCAGATTGGCCTTCATCGGAAAGGCGGTCTGAGGCAAGGTAAGGGTCGCCTTCAACTCGGGCGCTGCGGACATCGTTTCTCCCTGAAATGCTGCGAAGTTGTTCAGTTCCAGTGTAAATGGCGCGGGGATGAAATTTCCGGTAACAAAGCTGCGTCTTGCTCGTCTATTGTTTATGGGAACTGTGCTAGCGCGGGAATATGACGGTTTGGAGTCTCGCAACGGCTTTTTGGAGCACAGAAACGGCTTCTCCCCAAGACAAGCGTTGCCTCGGTCGAGCATAATGGTACGATGGTCCGGGACGCGGCAAGCGGAACGTCTGGACGATCGGAAACGAAAAGCGCACCAGCAACCATGGAAAACGAACCACCTATGTCAAACACGGAATCCCAGGCTGCTGCCCTGACAGGCGGGCATGAATTCGACGGTTTTCTCGGCAAGGCTTTTGAAGAGAAACCGATCTGGGCAGGACTCTACGAGAGCATTCGGGACGTGTTTTTCCCGCCCCATCTGCCACCTCTTGAGCTGACCTCGACCCCGATCCCGGTTCCTGACCGGATGGCGGTCAAAGCGAACCCGTTGGCCATCGGCATTGCCAGCGCCGTGAACATCGCGATTCTTTTGGTTCTGGTCTTCTTTGTAGGCAAAGCCATCATTAAAGAAGTGACCAAGCCCAAGGAGACAGCGACGGCAATCGACGTAGGCGCCTGGCAGCCGAAAGCTCCCAAGGCAGCCAGTTCGAATGGCGGTGGCGGCGGCGGCGGTGAACATAGTATTGTCGATCCGATCAAGGGCCACTTGCCCAAGATCGAGAAGAATCCCATCGTCCCTCCTCAGGTCGAAACTGTCGATAAGCCGAAGCTGGCAATGGATGCGGCTATCGATGTGCAAAAGAACATTACGCTTCCTGACAATCCGACCCTGCCGACAATTGGTGTGAGTAAATCGCCCAATGTGTCTGTACTCTCTGGCGGACAGGGTTCAGGAAGCGGCATCGGAACAGGCTCTGGCGGCGGTCTAGGCTCAGGAAACGGTGACGGCTACGGACCGGGAACAGGTGGCGGCGCCGGCGGCGGGCTCTATCACGTAGGCGGTGGAGTATCGGCTCCGGTGCCTTTGAACGCCGTTGAGGCGGAGTTCTCCGACGAAGCGCGGCGAGCCAAGTACCAGGGTGTTTGCCTTATCTCGCTGATCGTAGATGCGCAGGGGAATCCACAGAATCCACGTGTGGTTCGTGCGCTGG
>Ga0302319_10002348_pt1 | contig 41089 bp, 36 predicted proteins | sample Bog_T0_2_FD_203319 | JGI IMG/M metagenome (GOLD analysis project Ga0302319, IMG submission 203319) | Peat permafrost microbial communities from Stordalen Mire near Abisko, Sweden - Bog_T0_2 | ecosystem: Environmental > Terrestrial > Soil > Wetlands > Peat | place: Sweden: Abisko, Stordalen Mire... | reverse complement strand
TGAATCTTCTGCTGCATGCCCTTGGAGAGTTCTTCCGTTTTCTTGTGCAGGGCATCGGCAATCTCCATGCGCGTGGCCCAGGCGACGGCCCGCTTGCGCGCTTCTTCAGCCGCAAGCCCGTGCAACTGGCCAAAAAAGACCAGTTGGTCCAGAACATTCATCTTCTTATAGAGGCCGCGCTCCTCGGGCAGATAGCCGACGCGCTCCAGGCTCTGCCGCTCGAAGGGCTTTCCAAAGAGGCTGATCGAGCCTGAGTCTGGAATCGTGATGCCCATCATCATGCGAATGGAGCTGGTCTTGCCGGCTCCGTTCGGTCCCAGCAGCCCGAACATCTGGCCCGCTTCAATGGCCAGGCTGAGGTTGCGGACGGCGACCTTGCTCTCGTAGGCCTTGGTCACCGCGGCGAGTTCGACAACTGGCATGAATTCTCCCGCCGGCCTCTTACAGCGATCTGGGTAGGTAAAACGGAATGCACGGTCTCAGGAGCAGTTTAGCAAAGCCAGCGCATTCCCAACGGACTTTGCTGGAAGGCGCGGAGTTCACATACAGAGTGCTGGCCAGGTCGAATGCTTTCAGTGCCGGGTACTGCGCCTTTGCCGGCCTGGCCCGGTTTTACTTGGGTCTGCATGTTTGCTTTTTCCCATAAGAGGCGAGAATTTCCCCGTAAGTGTTACAAACGTACCCCAAAGTGGGATCGTCACGCCACGAAAAAGGCAAGTCAAAACCTGTGCAATGCGGTTATATTGTCAACAGAATCGGCGAGGCGAGCGCGTGACTGGGAGATCCCAGAGGCGCGAAGAGGCCGGGTCGCCTCCATTCGGAATTGTTAATGCAATGAGCCAGGCGGGCGGTGGGAGCCAGATCGCTTCCGGTGTTCGATTGAAACGAGTTGAGTGGCCCACGTGGTCCGTTCTTGCAGAAAGTTAAAGCTCGTGGCTGCCAAAATATAGTTTTCTCATGTAGAATGGGCGTTCGGGCAGTTGTCTTGACTTGAAATGGGGAAAACGACATGGCGACTCTACTGAAAATGTACGATGGTGATTACGACATTCTTAAAACCGAGCAGGTTGTTGGGCCAGAGCACAAGCCCCAATCCCTCGCGGAACTCGACGTGCCCCAGGGAGTTCTCGAGGATCTTGCGTTAAAAACGCTCTATCTCTCCGGTTCGCTCTCCATTCTGCAGCTTGCGGAAAAGACCCGGCTCAGCTTTCCGGTTGCGAACGAGCTGTTTGGCCGGATGCGCGCGGAGCTGCTCTGCCAGGTCACTGGCATGACCGGCACCGTGCCTCATATCGCCATCACATCGCAGGGCAGAACACGCGCCATGGATCTGCTCTCCCAGAGTCATTACTCGGGCGCCGCGCCTGTGTCCTTAGATAGCTATGTGCGGCAGACCCGGAAGCAGAGCGTGCAGAATGTCGAAGTGCATGAGGCTGACGTCAAGCGCGCCTTTGCACATCTTGTCATGGACAACGAAACGTTGCGGCAGTTTGGAACAGCGCTCAACTCGGGGTCCTCGATATTCCTCTACGGCCCAGCAGGCGTGGGCAAAACCACCATGGCTGAGACCATGTCCCGCGTGCTTGCCGAGGATGAGGTTTGGATACCGTATGCCGTGGAAGTGGACTGCCAGATCATTACTGTTTACGATCCGGCGATTCACAAGCGCGTGGCCGAGTCGGAACCCGAAAACCACGATGATCGCTGGCTGCTGTGCCGTCGCCCCGGAGTTCTGGTCGGCGGAGAACTGACGGGCGAGATGCTCGATCTGCAATTCAACACGACGACAAAATTCTATGTCGGCCCGTTGCAGATGAAAGCCAACAACGGAGTGCTGATCATCGACGATTTCGGCCGTCAGCGGCTTCGTCCCGAAGAGTTGCTCAATCGCTGGATCGTTCCGCTGGATCGCAGGATCGATTTCTTGACTCTGGCGGGAGGCAAGAAAATTGAGATTCCCTTCGAGATGCTCATCGTCTTTGCATCCAACATGGATCCGGCCTCGCTGGTGGATGCCGCATTCCTGCGCAGGATTCAAACCAAGGTGAAGATCGGCGCAGTCTCAGACGACCAGTTCCGCGAAATCTTCCGCCGCGTCGCCCAGGATAAATCTATCGACTTCGATCCCGGTGTGTTCAATGTGCTCATCGACTTCATCCGCGGAACCCTGAAACAGGAGTTGCGCTCCTGCTATCCGAGAGATATTGTGAACCAGATTGTGTGGTCAGCCCGCTACGAAGGCAAGAAGCCCTATCTGGATCACGCCGCCATCACGCAGGCGGTGAATGCTTACTTCCTAACAAAGTAGTCTGATGTCGCAGACGATCGTGAGATGTGCGTAGACGCGGCGAGACTGGGTGCCCCACTCTCGCCGCGTTCTTGTTTTTGCGGCTAGGGTGGGAGATCGCGCTGCGGATCGAAGCCAAGCAGAGAAAGATTCTCCAAATAATCCGAGGAAAAAATTCCTGCATACTTAGCGGGCGCTGGCATACTGGAGTCATGGCCAACCCAGAACATCTTGCCAAGTTGAAAGAAGGCGTCGACGCCTGGAATCGATGGGGGCCGGAATTTGCCACGAGAAGGCCAATCGTTTCTCCAGACTTTTCTAATGCAGACCTAAGTGGGGCGATGCTCGCCGGGGCGAATTTCGATGGTGCAAATTTGACCGGAGCAAACCTCAGAGGCGCTTCGTTGTTTGCAACGAGTTACCGCATGGCGGTCCTCACAGGTGCGGACTTGAGCGCTACGGATCTTCAGTGGGCGAGTTTTCGCAGTGCGGTCCTCCATCGGAATAATTGGAATGGGGCAAAGATTGGATTTACAACATTCTCTAATGTCGATCTCAGCTGTGCGATAGGGCTAGAATCTGTAGAACACTCGGGACCGTCAAGCATTGGTATCGACACGATCTACCGGTCCGAGGGCAAGATTCCGCACATCTTTTTACGCGGTGCCGGCGTTCCTGAACACTTCATCGAGTACATGACCTCCCTGGTTGGCACAGGCATCGAGTTCTACTCTCTGTTCATCAGCTACTCGCATCAAGATGAGGAGTTTGCGAAGCGGCTCCATTCCAATTTGGAGGCCAATGGCGTACGGTGCTGGTATGCGCCCGAGGACATGCCGGGCGGCAAGAAACTTCACGAAGAGATCGACTCCGCGATTCGAATGCATGACAAGCTGTTGCTCATCCTCTCCGAGAACAGCATGAAAAGCGAGTGGGTCAAGACGGAAATATCGAAGGCCCGCAAGCGGGAGATCAAAGAAGGCCAGCGTGTCCTATTTCCTATCCGCCTTTGTTCATTCGGGGAGTTGCGCGACTGGGAGTGCTTTGATGCCGATGCAGGCAAGGACTCGGCTCGGGAAATTCGCGAGTATTTCATCCCAGATTTCAGCAACTGGAAGGACCATGACGCCTACCGGTTGGCCTTCGACAAGCAGCTTCACGACTTGCAGGGAAAACCCGAGTCCAGTCCAGCTTGATGGTCCTCCATTCGACCTCGGCTGTCTGCTGATTTAGCATCCGTACTGTGCCCGGCCTCGATACCCCAGTCATGTATGTGCGCGGCGTTGGTCCCAAAGTTGCGGAGATGCTCGCGCCCAAAGGGATCCTCACCGCCGAGGATCTGCTCTACCATCTGCCCTTCCGCTATGAGGACCGCCAGAACCCGCGCAGCCTGGACGAGCTGAAGGTGGGCGAGATGGCCAGCGTCATCGCCGAGGTGCGCGGCTCCGCCCTGCTGAGCACAAAACGCGCGCCCATCTTCGAGCTGACCGTGGGCCAGGGCCGTCTGGCGCTCAAGTGCATCTGGTTCAACGGGACGTATCTAGAGGGCAAGTTCCACGCCGGGCAAACGGTGGCCGTCTTCGGCAAGGTCGAGGCCTCGCGCTCCTCCAGCAACCTCAAGATGATCCAGCCCCAGTTTGAAATACTGCCCGACGCCAGCGCCGATGCCGAGACGCGGCTGCTTGAGGTGGGCCGCATCACGCCGGTCTACGAGTCGCTGGGCGGTGCGCGGCTGGCCTCGCGCTGGCAGCGCAAAACCATCTTCAACCTGCTCGAAGGTGTGCGCGGCGCGGTGCCGGAGTGCCTGCCGCGCGAAATGCTGGCCAGGCTCGACCTGCCGGATCGCGAGACCGCGCTGCGCGAGGTTCATTTTCCGCCGGAAGGCACCGCATTCGCCCAATTGCAAGCCTCCGCGACCGCAGCCCATCGGCGGCTGATCTTTGAGGAGCTTTTCTTTTTGGAGCTGGGCCTGGAGCTCAAGCGCCGCCGCATGAGGGAGCGCGTGGGCATTGGTTTTGCCACCAACGACAAGGTTCGCGAGGCCATCCGCGAAGTGCTGCCCTTTCATCCCACAACGGCGCAAAAGCGGGCGCTCGGCGAAATTGTGGCCGACATGCGCAGCCCCAGCCCCATGCGCCGCCTGCTACAGGGCGATGTAGGCTCCGGCAAGACCATCGTCGCCCTACAGGCTATGCTGGTGGCCTTGGAAAACGGCTACCAGGCGGCTTTGATGGCGCCAACCGAGATTCTGGCCACTCAGCACTATCTGGCCGCGCGCAAGCTGCTTGAGCGCTCTTCCCGCCGCTATCGCGTCGTGCTGTTGACCGGCTCGCTTGACGAAGACCGCAAGCGTCACACCCGCGCTCACATCAACAGCGGCGACGCGCAACTGGTCATCGGCACCCACGCGCTCATCGAAGAAAAAGTTGAGTTCGACCGGCTGGGCCTGGTCGTGGTCGATGAGCAGCACCGCTTTGGTGTCATGCAGCGCTTCAAGCTGATGAAGAAGCAGAATCAGGCTGAGCCGGACGTACTGGTGATGACCGCAACACCCATTCCGCGCACGCTGGCGCTCTCGCTCTATGGCGACCTGGACCTGAGCGTTCTGGATGAGCTGCCGCCCGGCCGCACACCCATCGCCACCCGGCGCGTTCCCGCCGAACGCTCTCAGGAAGTCTGGGACTTCGTCCGCAAACAGGTCGGGCTGGGCCGCCAGGCGTACATCGTCTATCCGGTTATCGAAGGCAGCAAAGACGACCAGCCGGAGCTGGATTTTTCGCACGACGACCCCGATGCAGGTGTGGAAACGCCGCCCGCATCCCAGGTTCCAAAATCGGGACCTGGGGCACGCAGAAAGGTTGGAAAGGGCAAAACAGCGGAGCTGTTTCCCAAGGCCGCGCAGGAAGCCAGTCCGGCGGCGAAGTCCGGCCTCAAATCCGCTGTCGAGATGCACGAACAACTGCGCACCGGCCCCCTCGCCGGCCTGCGCCTGGCTCTGCTCCATGGACGCTTGGACGCCGACGAGAAAGAGATCGTCATGCGCCGCTTCCAGCGCGGGGAGATCGACGTGCTCGTCGCCACCACCGTCATCGAGGTCGGCGTGGATGTACCCAACGCCACCGTGATGGTGGTCGAGCACGCGGAGCGATTCGGCCTGGCCCAGTTACACCAGTTGCGCGGCCGCGTGGGCCGTGGCGCGGCCAAGAGCTTCTGCATTCTCATGACCGGCCCGCGCGTCTCGCCGCTGGCCGAGGAGCGGCTCAACGCCATGGTCCGCACCCAGGACGGCTTTGAGCTGGCGGAGCTCGACCTGACCATGCGCGGCCCCGGCGAGTTCTTCGGCACGCGCCAGGCCGGCCTGCCCGACTTTCGCGTGGCCAACCTGCTCCGCGACCGCAAGCTGCTTGAGCTGGCCAAGATGGAAGCCGCCCGCTTCGCCAACGCTCCCGCCCCCGACAGAGAAGCGCAAAGCGAAGTAACCGAGGCCGAGCGGGCGCGCGTCTGGGCGCGGCTCAAAGAGGCCTGGCAACGCCGCTATGGGCTGGTCGAGGCTGGGTGACCGGCGCGCGGCCTGAGATCAGCCCCGGCCATGCTACTGCCGCTTATTCACCGAATGCGCGGCGGCCCGTCTGATAAACTCCATCACTTCTTCCAAATGAAACGACGAAATCTGCTGTTGCGCGTGCGCCGGCCAGTTTGCTCGGTCGGCCCACGCATTCTTCCAGCCCATGCTCGTCTCCGTATCGCCGCCGGAGGTCTTCTCCGCAAGCTCCATCCACCGCATATAGAGAGCCTGAGCTCGTTCGCTGGCCGGGTCGTCGTCGAGCGCGGCGCCAACCTCTCGCAAGAGCGCCGCCCAGGCCGCTCCAAGTTGCGTTCGTTCATCCTGAGGCCGCCCTGTTACTTTGGCCCACGCCGCGTCGCTGTAATATTTTTTCTTGTGCGCTTCGAGCGCTTGCCCGATGAACGGCACGATCTTGTCGAGATGGTTCTCTTCAACGCGTTGGCGCGCGAACTCCGGCCAATTCTGGCGGTCGCCCCACGCCTTCGTCCAGCCCATGCTCACCCCCATATCGCTGCCAGACGACTTCTCCGTCAGTTCCATCCAGCGTTCACAGAGAGCCTGAACGCGTTCGCTGGCCGGGTCGTCGTCGAGCGCAGCGCCAACCTCCAGAAAAAGCGCCGACCAGGCGGCTTCAAGTTGGAATCGCTCGTCCTGCGAACTCGCCGTTACCTTGGCCCACGCCGCGTCGCTGTAGTATTTCTTCCTGTGCGCGGCGAGCGCTTGCCCAATGAATGGGGCAATCTTGTCGAGGGAGTGCTCTTCAGCGCGCTGCCGCATCGCAGCTGGCCAGTTTCGGTAGTCGGCCCACGCTTTCATCGCGCCCACCTGCACTTCCATATCGCCGCCAGTTGTTTTTTTCACCTGTTCCATCCAGCGCGCGGCCAGCTCCTGCGCCTTTTCACCGGCGGGATCTTCGCCCAGCGCGGCTTCCACTTCGCGATACATCTCGATCCATTCCTGCGAGGGGCCTTCCGCATACCGCGGTCTCATCTTGACCCATGCCTCTTCGCTGTAATACTGCTTCATCGCGTCGATGTCATTCTGCATGCCAATCACCTCAATCAGTCTTTTCAAAATCGCCAAATCGGCGGGTTTACCGTTCTCCATCGTTTTTTGCACGTCCGTGATTGCGCGCATGGCGCGCGCCAATAGCTCCTGCTTTTCAGCCAGCGCCTCGCGCTGCATGCGCAGGGCATCCGGCAGTTGGAGCGCGGTCCGCTCCAGCACAATCTTGATCTGCCTCAGCGGAAGCCCTAGAAACTTGAGCGCCACAATCTGCTCCAGGCGCTCCATATCGCGCTCCGCATACAGGCGATATCCAGCCGCTGTCCGCCGCGGTTTCAGCAGCCCCAGCCGGTCGTAGTGATGCAGCGCCTTCACGGTCACGCAGGTGAGCGCCGCGAACTCCTGGACTTGATACTGTTTGGCCAATTCCGCCCTCTTTTGAGATGCTCAACCCTGACCTAAGGTCAGAGTCAAGAGCATTTTATAAATATTCTTTGGGGCCTCGCTAAATTCTGGATTTATGAAGAGAGCGCTATGTTTTGCCCTGGCTGGATGAAACGAGAGGCAAGCGGATGCAAACAAGGCTTTTGGGCCACATTCGACTCAATCAACAATACTTTCGAGGTTCGCGGCCGTGCGCTGGCGTTCCTGGCCGCCTTACACCGCGTCCTGCGCAATTGATTTCTGCACCATCTCAACCGGAAGGGTCTGAATCTCAAGGTCGATGCTGGCGATCTCCGTGCCGCATTCTTCCAGATGGCTGCACGTGCATTGGCAGAGTTCGGTAAAGCGTACATGCCCGCTCTGGCTCAGTTCCAGCCCGGCGGCAATCATCACGCTGTAAATATCCACACAGGCCTGCCGCTCAAACTCAAACAACATGCTCACTGTGCCGCTGTCGTTGGCGCCGCGGCTCAGCACCCAGCCGCCACAGCCGAGAATGGCTCCTGTGAGAGTCTGCACCAGCCGCGACGGTTCTTCAATCGAGATAGCCCTCATCTGCATCGCCCAGGGGATGCTCATTGCTTGTCCCGCGTTGTAGTCGGGCATTGTCAGCCTCACAATGGTCCTATCGGAGCCAGACGGGCCAGCATCATGAGTGTTGCGGACTCGCACGGCACTTGACCGGCTTTCAAACAATCCCGGCTAACGCGGGTACTGTGGATACTGCGCTGGTAATTGGAGGACTAATGCCGAACTCTGGCCGGGCCATCTCCACCGCCCGCAAGCACAACAGAAACAGAATGATGTAGCCTTGAAGCATGATTGTCGGCTCGGGAATCGATCTGGCGGAGATCGGGCGCATCCAGCAGTCGGTGGAGCGCTACGGCGGGCGCTTTCTCGACCGCGTTTACACCACCGCGGAACAGGCCTACTGCTTGAGCAAGCGCAAGTCCGCTGAGAGCCTTGCCGCCCGCTTCGCAGCGAAGGAAGCCGCCGCCAAGGCCCTCGGAACCGGCATCAGTCACGGTGTCAGTTGGCTTGAGATCGAGGTCGTCCGCGAGCCCAGCGGCAGGCCTACCCTCCAGTTTCACGGACGCGCTGCCCAAATTGCCGCCCGCTTTGGCGTGGCCCGCGCCGCGCTTTCCATTACCCACACCGCCGACCTTGCCATGGCCAGCGTGGTGCTCGAAGATGGTCGATAGGCAAGCTGCGCCGGAAATAACCCCGGATCGACAGACGTGTCAGGGCGCGACCGGCCCCGCAATCGACATCTTTCCGCGTAAACTTGAAGGTTGCAGCCCGTCGGAGCGGCTTGGCTCGATGCCCCGGCAGGGCGCCAATTTCTGCAAATGTATTTTTACGATTTGCTTGGCATAATGCCGAGCTTTGGCGTGTGAAGGATGGAAAAGCTCCCCGGCGGGGCAAAATCGCGCGTGGATCTCCTGCTGGTCGAGCGGGGCCTGGTTCCCAGCCGCGAACGGGCGCGCGCGCTCATCCTCGCCGGCCGGGTTCTGGTCCGGGAGCAGAAGGTCGATAAGCCCGGAACGGCGGTTCCCGAGGATTCTGCCATCCGCCTGCTGGGCGAGGAGCAGCTCTACGTGAGCCGCGGAGGCCTGAAGCTGGCCGAGGCGCTCAGGCATTGGCAGATCCAGGTGACTGGCCGAGCTTGTCTCGATGTGGGCGCATCCACGGGGGGCTTTACCGATTGCTTGCTGCAGCATGGCGCTGCCCATGTCACCGCTGTCGATACCGGCTTCGGCCAGATCGCCATGAAACTGCGCAACGACCCCCGCGTCCGCCTGCTGGAGCGTACCAACGCCCGCTTTCTAGCGCCCGGTTCGCTGGTCGCGGGGCATGGAACTTCCGAACTGACCTTGCTGGCCATGGACGTGGCGTTCATCTCGGCTACCCTGCTCATCGAGCCAGTGCTGGCCGCAGCGCCCAGTCTTCAGGAAGCCGTAATCCTGGTCAAGCCCCAGTTCGAAGCAGGCCGTGAGCACGTAGGCAAGGGAGGCATCGTCCGCGATCCCGAGGCGCACCAACTGGCCATCGACAAAGTGGCGGACTGCGTCCGGTCGCTTGGCTGGCAGGTGGTCGAGACCATTCCGTCGCCCATTACCGGAGCTGAGGGCAACCGCGAGTTTCTGCTCTACGCGCGGCGGCCTGTCGATTCAGGGACCGCCTGAAGCAATATGCGTGTCCCACCCACGCTGCGCGTCGCCGTAGCGACTTTTTGCGGTCAGGGTGGGACTCGCTCTCCATCTCCAACGATTCACATCCATTTCAACGCTTCCGCTCCTTCAGGTTGTGGCTGTCAGTGGCCTTCAGCGTCATGCCATACAGGGCTTTGAACTGTTCGATTTCCTTGAGTGTTTGTGGGGAAAAGGGAACGATCTTGCCCTCGAACGCATGGAGGACGATTCCCTCCAAAAGGTCGCCGAGGGTCATGTCCTTCAGTTCTGCAACGGCTTTGAGCACCTTCAACATGCGCTTTTCCATCCGGACACCGGTCTGGACGCGCTCAACTACGACGGGTTCGCGATTCACGAGTTCTTGTGCCATGCAGTCTCCTGTTACGAATGTACCAATGTACCACGGTAATAAGACAAAGGCAAATCTCTTCAAAGGGACTTTGCCAATCCCCGGTTGGGTCTGCGGGGGTTCGCGGACCCCCGCCTTACCTGTTATGGTCAGGGAGGAAACTTCAGATGAATCCTCCTTAGGAAACCGCGGTTATGTGGAAGCGTTGGCGAATCCGGATATTGCTGTTTCTGGCCGTTCTCGGCCCCGGATTTATTACCGCCAATGTAGATAACGACTCCGGTGGCATCCTTACCTACTCCCAGGCTGGCGCGCAGTACGGGTACGCGCTGCTGTGGACCATGCTTCCCATCACCATTGCCTTGATTGTGGTACAGGAGATGTGCGCCCGCATGGGCGTCGTCACCGGCAAGGGGCTCAGCGACCTCATCCGCGAGGAATTCGGCCTTCGCCTGACCTTTGTGCTGATGGTGCTGCTCGTCGTGGTCAACTACACCAACGTGGTCACCGAGTTTATCGGCATCGCCGGATCGCTGCACCTCTTCCACGTCTCCAAGTTCATCTCGGTGCCCCTATGCGCGCTGCTGGTCTGGTACATGGTGGTGCGCGGCAACTACAAGAGCACGGAAAAGATATTCCTCGTCGCCTCGGTCGTCTACATCGCCTACATCTTCGCCGGGGTGCTCTCACAGCCTAGCTGGCACGATGCGCTGCTGGCCACGGTCCAGTTGCCGGCCAAATCGGTGTGGAGCGACAAGGCATATATCTACATGGCCATCGGCGTGGTAGGCACCACCATCGCTCCGTGGATGCAGTTCTATTTGCAGTCGTCCATCGTGGAGAAGGGCATTCGCGTGAAAGATTACGCGGCCTCGCGGCTCGATGTGATCGTTGGCAGCTTCTTCACCGATATTGTGGCGTGGTTTATCGTGGTGGCCTGCGCGGCCACGCTTTACGTGCATGGAATGGGCGCTATCCAGGAGGCTTCGGACGCTGCCGAAGCCATGCGCCCGCTGGCCGGCGACTACGCCTTTCTACTCTTCGCTTTTGGGCTTTTCAACGCCTCGCTCTTCGCAGCCTCCATCCTGCCCATCTCGACCGCGTACACGGTCTGCGAGGGCCTGGGCCTCGAATCCGGTGTGGACAAGCACTTCAAGGAAGCGCCGTTCTTCTACTGGCTCTATACGCTGCTCATTGTGGGCGGTGCTGGAACCGTGCTGCTGCTGCCGGACGCGCAACTGATCAACGTGGCGATTCTCTCGCAGGTGCTGAACGGAGTTCTGCTGCCAGTGGTCATCATCCTTATGTTGATGCTCATCAACCGCAAAGATCTCATGGGCGAGCACAGCAACTCGCGCATCTGGAATGTTATCGCCTGGGGCACCAGCCTCATCGTGATCGGTATGACGATGGTCATGCTGTGGGGGATGATGCCGGGGCACTAATCAAACGAGACCGAAGTTCGAATCCTTATGAACCTTTTTGTCTTCCGCATCAAGGTCTGGAAGTTCATAAAACCAGAGGAAGAACGTGTCGTCAAAGGTATAACCCTTCATAAATTTGAGCGTGGGTAGCCGGTCGTCATACGGAACAAGCATAAGATACTTGGTACCCCCCTCCTCTCCGCTTCCTGCCACGTGTTCCCGTCTGCCTCGGATTCCATCCAATGGCAATCTGCGATGGCCAAGGATGGAATGCAACTCAATTGCATCTGCCGAGAAAGTGACGGTGGTTTGGAACGCGTTCATGGTTAAGCCAATGCCTGTCAGCGGAAAGATCAATCCCAATAACATCAGGAAGGGTTCAGGGTCCGATTGTCCGAGAAGCGGCCCTTTCCAAGACCCGAAGGCGAAAAAAACGCCAAACGCAAGAAACACGAGCGCAAATGTCCGCTGCCACCGGCCGAGGCGATAGATTCGGTATACGGGCGCCGTGTGTTCCATCTGACTTTGATTCTCCCGAAGAACCGTTTTACCACAAGACACTGAAGCACCAAAAGAGGATTGTTAACGACCGGATTCCCGATACACGGATTCTTGGACGGCGGAAGGATTTCACTCTCTCAATCAGCTATGCCGAAACTGTCAGTTGGCCACCCATGTCAGGATTCTCAGAAAATGAATATCAAATTAGTTCCGGCTCTCCCCAGAACACTGTCAGAAAATGCTTGTAAAAGCCAGATTTACCGGATACATTACCACCACAATCGACCCGCCTGAGCAAAATTGATATTCATCTCTCCGAAATAGGAAGACTCTTCTTACCCCACCACCTCGTCCCATCTTGCAATAGCGACCCCTTCTAGATTCAAATCTCTACAATATTTGCAGCCCCCATTCGTCTACAGGAGTGGATGAATGAGCCATGAGCGTGATTGCGATGACCGATCAAGACCGAAGCATCTCCGAAGTCATCGAGGAAGAAAGCTCCCGGCTGCGCAGTTTCATCCGTCGGCGCGTACCCAACGAAGCCGACGTTGAAGATCTTGTGCAGGAGGTCTTCTATGAACTGGTACGGGCCAATCGCCTGATGATGCCGATTGACTATGTGACGGGCTGGCTTTTTCGCGTGGCGCGCAATCGCATCACGGATCTCTTCCGCAAGAAGAAGCCCGAGAACTTTACGGATGCATCGGCCGTGGACGAAGAAGGCGAGTTGCTGCGCATTGAGGACTTGCTGCCCTCGCCTGACGCCGGGCCCGATACGCTCTACTTGCGCGAGGCGCTTCTCGATGAACTGGAATCCGCGCTTGCCGAACTGCCCGGCGAGCAGCAGGAAGTCTTTGTCGCCCACGAACTGGACGGGCGCAGCTTCAAAGAGTTATCGGCAGAAAGCGGCGTAAGCGTCAACACGCTGCTCTCGCGCAAGCGCTACGCGGTGCTTCATCTCCGCCAGCGGTTGCAAAGCATTCATGACGAGTTAACAAGGAAGTGAGGAATACAACATGGAAAAGGATTGGATCAAGAGAAACAAGTGGATCTTTTTTGTGGGTCCGCTGGCGTTCGCGGCTTTCATAGCGCTTGGCGGCGAAGTGGTGATGCACCTGTGGAACTGGCTCGTACCGGCGCTGTTCGGATGGCGGCAGATTACCTTCTGGCAGGCTCTTGGAATGCTGGTTCTCAGCCGGATTCTTTTCGGGAATCTGGGTGGAGGCGGCGGAGGGGGTAACAATCGCTCCAAATGCGAGCGGCGAAAGGCCGATCGCTGGGAGCGGATGACGCCCGAAGAGCGCGAGAAGTTCCGCCAGGATATGCGTGAACGGTGGTGCGGGGTGGGCGCGCCCGTCGCCGAAAGCAAAGACCCGGCCTGATGAGGGATAGTGGGCAGATGGGGACGCGGAAGCGCAGCCCCATCCGCCTCGCAGGACGAACGGGTTCAATCGGTGGCACGGAAAGGAACGAAGATGTGCGCGGATGAGATGAAGGAAGGAATTGCAAAAGCGTCGCCTGTCTGGAAAGCCAGGATTGCCGGGGTCATTTATTTGTTCTGCGGATGGGCATACTCATTCGCGGATGGATCCGTTCGCGGCAAGCTTGTTGTCGATGGCGATGCCGCCGCGACTGCGCACAATATCCTGGCGCATGTGCCGCTGTATCAGCTTGGTTTCGCTGCCGATCTTTTCTCCGTCGTCTGCTACATCGCCGTAACTCTGCTCCTCTATGACCTGTTCAGGCCGGTCAACCGGAGCATCTCATTGATGGCTGCATTCTTCAGCTTCGGGGGATGCATTGTGCAGGCTGTCAGCAGCCTCTTTGATCTTGCCCCTGTGGTCGTTTTGGGGGGCGCGCCTTACTTGAGCGCCTTCAAGCCGGAACAGTTGCAATCGCTGGCGCTGCTCTTTCTCAACTTGCGCGCGCAATCCACCAATATCTACATGGTGTTTTTCGGATGCTATTGCATCCTGATCGGTTCCCTGATTCTCCGGTCAACCTTCATGCCTCGAATCATCGGCGCGTTCATGGCGATTGCCGGTGCGGGTTACCTGACCTTTCTCTCGCCTCCGCTTGCGCACGGCCTATTCCCCCATGTGCTGATGCCCGCCGGCGCTCTCGGAGAAGGCTCGCTGATCCTGTGGCTCCTCATCTTTGGCGTGAATGCTCAACGATGGAAGCAGCAGGCCAGCGCGGCGGGTACCCTTTGAGGGAATTGGCAGTGAAGAACGCGATTCGCGTTGAGGAGGACGCTATGAAAGCAATTGTCTACACGCATTACGGACCACCGGACGTACTCGAGTTCAAAGATGTCGCAAAGCCTGTGCCCGCGGACAATGAGGTTTTGATCAAGCTTTGCGCAGCATCGGTGAATCCATTTGACTGGCACGTCATGAGAGGCAAACCCTTGTTCGTCCGCCTTTTTATCGGGGGACTGTTCGCGCCAAAGCACACGATCCTCGGCTGCGATATCGCGGGCCGAGTGGAAGCGGTCGGCAAAAAAGTAAAACAGTTTCTGCCCGGCGACGCGGTTTTCGGAGCAACGTTCACGGGAGGGTTTGCCGAGTATGTGGGTACTGTTGAAGCTAGATTGGCGCCGAAGCCAGCCAACATGTCCTACGAGCAAGCAGCTGCCGTTCCGATAGCGGCAATCACCGCCCTTCAGGGTCTTCGCGACAAGGGACAAATTCGGGCGGGCCAGAAGGTTCTGATCGAAGGCGCGTCAGGCGGCGTTGGCACGTTTGCGGTCCAGATTGCCAAATCCTTCGGGGCTGAAGTCACCGCTGTGTGCAGCACGCGCAATATGGACACGGCGCGATCGCTTGGCGCAGATCATGTGATTGATTACACCCAGGAAGATTTCACCCGAAATGGGCAGCGTTACGATCTGATTCTCACCGCGAACGCCAATCATTCGGTTTTCGATTACCTGCGCGCACTACGCCGGGGCGGAAATTTTGTCATGGCCGGAGGAGGGGTAGTTCAATTCCTCCAGGTCGTGATCCTCGGCCCTTTGCTTTCACTGCTGGCGAGAAAGAGGGTGTACAGCTACATCGCGAAGATCGATAGGAAAGATATGGATTTTCTAGGCGATCTTCTTGAAGCAGGCAAGGTTGTTCCCGTTATCGACAGGCGTTATCCGTTAAGCGACGCGGTTGGAGCGATCCGATATCTCGAAGAAGGCCACGCGCAAGGGAAAGTTGTGCTGACTGTCGAGCATGGCAACGGCATTTGAGAGTACGCTGGACGCCAGGGCACTCCATCGCGGGGAATAGCCGCGAATTCCCAGGTCTCTTCCCTGCTGTGGATGAGACCTGGGGCACTCTGATTGGTATGCGTTAGGCCTCAGCGCCCAATCACGAGAACCACAAAGCTGCCGGGCACAATCGCTGGCCGTGGGCGGGGATTTTCCGGGGTTGGGTCGGGCCGAGGTCCAAACTCGGCGGTGACCAGGTAGGCTCGATCTGTGGCGGCGTCATAATACATCGTGCGCGCACCACGCTGGGTGGGCAGGCTCTCAACGGTTGGGTAGCCCGGAGCCGATGCATCGACCACCGAGAGAATCCCCTCTCCGCAGGAGGCGAAGGCCAGTTTGTGAGCGGGATCCCAGCCGGCTCCGTCAGGGCCGTCCGCGATGGCAGGGTTGGCCAGTGCCTTGCCGGTTTTGGAATCGGTGACTGCCATGTGCTTGCCGCCGCAGACTGAGAACAGCCGCGCGCCGGCGACATCCAGAGCCAGGCCGCTGGGACCGTCGCAGCCCGTGATCGGCCACTCGGCGGTCAGCTTGAGGGTCTTGGCGTCGAGGCGTGCGATCTCGTTCTTGTCTTCAATGTTGTCGAAGACAGTTCCCTTGCCGTCAACCGCGGCAAACTCGGGCTTGCCGGGCAGCGGAATGGTGGCGACAACCTTCTGCGTGGCGGCGCTGATGACTGTCACGTCTTTGCTGCGCCCGTTGAAGGCCCATACAGTTTGCGTGGCCGGCTCAAAGACGATGCCGTCGGGGTTGGTTCCGGCGGGGATGGCGGCAACAGTGGCCAGAGTGGCGCGGTCGAAGACGACGACGGCATTGCCGCCGCCATCGGAGATGTAGCCGAATTTGCCGGCGTCGTCTAGAGCTACGCCGTGGGTTCCATGCAGGCCGGCGATGCTTCCAACCAGCTTACCGGTCACGGTGTCGATGACATCGACGCGCGGGCCGTGGGTGAGGTAGAGCCGGTGTGCTACGGAGTCGGCGTGCAGGTCATCCCAGCCGCCCTCGCCGCCAATCTTCCATTTGTCGAGGATCTTGTAAGGCGTCTGCGCTGAAAGCAGAGCCGGGGCGGCAACAATACCGCACAACAGGGCCGCGGCTGCGAAAAACCGGGCAAAAAGACGAAAGCTGGACAGATTAGGCATAGGACTCCCGTTTGAAATTCAAACGCAGCAAGAATATCACTTTGCGGTTGTTCAGAAATGAACGCAGGATGAGGCCGCCTCTGCCCCTGATGCATTACCCTCATAGTTGCTGTCCAAACCGGTTTTGGGGATGTCAACTTGCGCATTGTTCTCTCGAACATCGGCACCTTCGGCGACATCAATCCACTGATTGCCATTGCACTGGAACTCAAAAAGCGGGGCCACGCGCCGGTGATGGCCGTGCCGGCGGTCTTTGAGCCGAAGATTGTGCCGCTGGGTCTCGATTTTCATGCCGTCCGGCCGGACATCGACCCCAACAACACCCTGATGGCAGAGATGGTCTATGACGTGCGCAAGGGCACGGAGCGCGGCTTGCGCGAGTTTCTATTCCCGGCGCTGCGCGAGACCTACGCCGATCTGCTGGATGCGGCGACCAGGCCGGAGCGGGCCGACCTGCTGTTGCTGGGCGAGCTGAACTATGCGGGGCCGATCGTCGCCGAAGTAACAGGCATCAAGTGGGCGAGTTATGTGCTTGCGCCGCTTTCGTTCTTTTCGGCCTTTGACCCGCCGGTTTTGCCCATGTATCCGCGGCTGGCGCGGGCTGACAAGGTGATTCCCGGCATGGGGCGTGCCATCCGGCGTTTGGCCCGGCTCGTGAGCCGCAAGTGGCCGCAGCCCATCTACGATCTGCGCGCGGAACTGGGCCTGCCCAAGGGCGAGAATCCGCTCTTTGACGCCAAGCATTCGCCCGATCTGGTTCTTGCGTTGTTTTCCAAGGTACTGGGCCGTGAACAGAAGGATTGGCCGCGGAACACCTTGATTGCCGGGTTTTGCTACTACGACTCAGATGCCGGAAACGCGGCGCTGGCCCCGCATATCGAGACCTTTCTGGCCTCGGGACCACCGCCGATCGTCTTCACGCTGGGTTCGGCGGCGGTGCTGGCGGCGGGGCGCTTCTACGAGTTCTCAGCCAAAGCGGCCGTTAGGCTGGGCGTGCGCGCCGTGCTGCTCATCGGTTCCGATCCGCGCAACAAGCCGCGGCAAGCTCTGCCTGAGACCATCTGCGTTGCGGAGTACGCGCCCTATTCCAAGCTGTTTTCGCGTGCGGCTCTGGTGGTCCATCAAGGCGGGGTGGGCACCACGGCGCAGTGCCTGCGGGCGGGCAAGCCCATGCTCATTCAGCCCTATTCGCACGACCAGCCCGACAACGCCCGGCGCATGAGCCGGCTGAGAGTAGCGCAGGTGATCCAGCGCGGGAACTATACGCCGCTCAGGGTGGCGCGCAAGTTGAAGGCAATGCTAGCCGAGCCTTTGTTTGCGCGGCGCGCCGAGCAAGTGGCGCATCGGCTGGAGCAGGAGGACGGCGTGCGGTCGGCGTGCGACGCGCTGGAAGCGCTTTACCGGAGCACGCAGTAGGCGCATCCTACGACTGCACTCGACCCAGAAAACCGCGCAGACCCCAGCTGCCCAGCGCGCAGGTGAAGAAGACCAGCGCCACCAGGATCGCTGCCCAGTGCATGTGCTCAATGCTGGGCGTGACCGAGGCGCGCAAGCCCTCGCTCATATAGACAATGGGATTGAAGAGTACAGCAACCGAAAGCCACGGGATATGTTTCACCAGCCCGGCCCACGGATAGTAGACGCATCCCAAAAATGTGATGGGCACCACCAGGATGGAGAAGACCAGCCCAATCTGTTTCGGATTGACGGTGGACCCGATCACCAGGCCCAGCGAACCGGCCAGCAGGCTGGCCAGCACCAGCACCAGCGCCAGCAGGAACCAGTTGTCCACATGGGCGCGCACCGGCACGGCGGGAATGTAATAGGCCATGGGAATCACCAGCAGCGCCGCGATGATGCTCTGCATGGCGCTGAAGCAAACCTTCTCCAGAGCCACCGCCCACAGCGGCAGTGGGCACATCACGCGGTCGTCAATCTCGCGCGTAATGCCAAACTCGGCGGAGAGCGGCAGCGCCACGGCGGCAATGCCAGAGAACATGATGGCCACGGCCATTAGTCCGGGTAGAATGATCGTTCCGAAGTCCACCCCGCCGCTACCTGACATCGCGCTCCCCATCGGGTTGGCCCCGCCCATACGCGGCAAAATAAAGGTGAACACAAACAGAAACAGCAGCGGCTGCATCCCCACGCGCAGCAGAAACGGCAAAAACTCCCGCGTCAGCACTCGCAAATCGCGCAAAAACAGCCCGAGAAACGCCTTGAAAAAGATAGCCGGACCGTACAAGTCCCCGATCTCTGATCCCTGACCCCTGATCCCTGACCCCTGATCCCTGACCCCTGTTTTACTCACGCAGATCCCTCCCCGTCAGTTGGATGAAGACCGTCTCCAGGCTCGGCTCAGTGATCTTCAAATCGCGCAAGCCAAAGCGAGAGGCGGCCTGCACAATGTCGGGCAGCAGCCCGTCGGAGCTGGCGGCAATCACCCGCAGCCCGTCCACGGTCGCCTCGGCGCTGGTCACATCCGGGCGCGCCTTCAGTGTGGCCACCACCGGCTCCAGTCCGTCGAGCGACTTGAGCTTCAGGTCAAAGAACGTATGCGCTCCGTAGGTTGCCTTCAGTTCCTCCGGCGACCCCAGCGCCAGCACCTTGCCGTAGTCGATAATGGCCAGGCGGTCGCTGAGTGAGTCGGCCTCTTCCATGTAGTGTGTGGTCAGCAGCACCGTGATGCCTTCCTTGCGCAGCCCCTCCACCGCCGACCACATGGCCATGCGGCTCTGCGGGTCGAGGCCCGCGCTCGGCTCATCCAGGAACAAGACCGTAGGCCGGTGCGCAATGGCGCGGGCAATCTGCACACGCTGCGCCAGCCCGCCCGAGAGCTGCGCGGGATAAACGTCTTTGCGCTCGGTCAGCAGAAATTGCGCCAGCAGCTCCAGCGCCCGCGCCTTGGCCTGCGCATGGCTGAAGCCGAAGTAGCGGCAATGGAAGTAGAGGTTCTCATAGACGCTGAGCGAGCGGTCCAGCGTGTTGAACTGGGGCACGACGCCGATGTGCCGCCGTGCAAGGGCCGGATGCTTCACAACGTCGATTCCCGCAATGCGGACCCGGCCGCTGGTGGGCAGCGCGCGCGTGGTGGCAATGCTGATCGTGGTGGTCTTGCCCGCGCCGTTCGGACCGAGCAGGCCAAAGATCTCGCCCTGCTTCAGCTCCAGATCGATGCCGTTGACAGCCACCACGCGCAGCTTCGATTCGTAGATCTTGGTCAGCGCTTCGATTTCGACAATCAAGAGATTCACCCGGCGCGGGAACGGAAGTATGTACAACTCAAGTTTATTGTATTGGGGTAGGAACTGCGCCGTCGGTTAAGCCCAGCCATACGGTTCTGCTTGACATTTTTCTGGAGGGGGGGGTAACCTTGCAGCGAATCAAAAGGAACGCTTTTTCCCAAGGGTAAATTGATGAAATCTCTTGACCGCATTGCCAATGTAGCGATCATTGTCGCCGTAGCCGTCTTTCTAATGATCGTGGTGCGCAACGAGATAGACCGCCACCATGCGGCCAGCGGCCACTCACAGCAGGATTTTGTGGGGAAGACCATCAGCCTGCCCGGCGTGCGCTTTACGCCGGGTCACAACGCGTTGGTCGTCGCCATCTCGACCGCCTGCCATTTTTGCAAAGACAGTTTGCCTTTTTATAAGGACTTGGCAGCCCGCGCCAACGGGCACGTGGCTCTTATCGCGGTGTTGCCTCAGCCCCAATCCGATGCGGCGGAATTCCTCGATAAGGCCGGAGTGGCCACCACCCAGACCGTCACAGCCAGCCTCGATTCCATCGGCGTAAGCGGCACGCCTACGGTTCTGCTGGTGGATGGAAGCGGCAAGGTTACAGCCGCCTGGGTCGGAAAACTCGACGAAAAAGGCCAGCAATCGCTCATCCATACGGCGCTGCCAAATGCCGGATAACCGTGCCGCGCAACTCGCAAAATCAGTTGTCTGCTTGCTGGTTCGACCTTGCACAGAAACCCAACCCAGTAACCGTCTTTGCGCCGAGATCGAATAGAGAAGCTGAGACGCAGACGCCGGCTACCGATGCCCACCGAATCTAAGGAGAACTAAAATGCTCAAGTCCATTACGAAGCTGCTCTTCTCTCTGATGCTCGTCGCTATTGCGCTGGGATTTCCGTCGAGGGCCCACGCTGGCGGCGGGCAGTACACATGTAGCACGGAATTCCCACAATGCTATGGCCCCGCTGAGGCAGCTCTCAGTAATTGTGCCAATCGCTGTACCGAGAGCGGCGGCAGCAGTGGGGGCCAAACCCAAGTTTGCTACTCCATCCTCGATATTTCCGGTGAGGTCTATTCCAACGGGTCGTGGTACTTGATAGGAGACATCGACACGACCTGCGACCCGGTCAATTATTCAGGAGCAAATTGTGTTCAAGAATGTCTAAACGTCTTTACGCCGATCTACCAATCCTGCATGAATGAATATTGCACGAGCAATTAGGTGAAATGCGGGGCAGCATAACTGCCCCGCATTATTAATTTCCGGCTGCTTGTTGCTGGCAGGGGCGCAGTTACGGCGCCGGGACGGGTAGTCCACCCGATGAGTGGAACCGGGGCAAACCAGTTAGGATAGACGCAGCTTCCGTCGGTTAGGAGATCCCATTGAGTGTGCGCCACATCTTCCTTTTCCTCTTTTCAGTTCTGGCAGTTGCCGCAACGGCTGAAGAGCCCCGAGGTGTGCTTAGGGATCCTGTTGCGTGGTTGCAGCGCGCAAGCGATCAGATGAATCTGCGCATGCCCGGTTCGGCTCCGTTCCACATGAAGGTGAGCTTTCAAGCTTTGCCCGGAATCGAACTCAATAAGAAGCCCCAGATACTTTCCGGCCAAGGTTCCTACGAGGAGATATGGGTTTCGCCGAAACAATGGCGGCGAGAGGTGAGTCTGGGCTCTTATCATGCAGTTGAGGTTGCCTACAACGGGCAGCGAAAGTTCCAGGCGAGCTCCGACTTTGAGCCGGGCCGTGTGCTTATGCTGCTGGAAGCTTTGCTGAACCCTGTTCCGCGCAACTATCTTTCCCCCGAACTGAACGATATCCCACTCGCGTGGAAGATCGAGGACCATGCGGCAGACAAGACGCCATACGTCCGCATCGGCCGGAGCATCATGGGAATGCAGCACAGCTTTGTCTCGTCCTACACGTTTCTTCCCAGTGGATTGCTGGTGCTCTCCAACGAGGCCGGCCTGGTAACGGGCAGGCAGGACGACATCGTATTTGCTGGAAAGGTCGTTGCGCGACGTATCACGGTCCAAGCGGGCGGACAGGAGGTGCTCGCAGCGGATGTGGTGGTGGAAGCGGCTGACAAAATCGATCCTGAAACCTTCGACATTCCCGGAGCGCCTGCCAGTCCAGGAAGAACAATGCGACCGCTGCACTTCTACGAGACAAGCAAGCTCTCCCTCTCTGTCGATTTCAGCATTCTCGGCAGCTCGCCTACGGCAAGCGCCATACGGCAAGTGATCGACCGGCACGGAGTTCCGCGGGAGACGGAGTTGCTGACGGGAGAAAGCAAGGATGGTTCAGCAGCGCTCATGGATGGACTGAGGAGGGCATCCGGGCATCCGGCGAAAATCGATAACGACCCTTGTGAAACTGTCATTTACGGCTATTACTGAGTTTCATGTCCGGCGTTCGAGCTGAAATATGCCCAGGCGAGCTGGCAGGTGGCGCACCCTAGTTCTTGGGACTTATTCACCCAGAGCCGGTGGCTCGGTTATGACTAACCGTGAACTCGGCGTGTCCTCGGTCCAGCCTGTTGAAAATCATGACGCGTTTGCCCCGAGCCGCACCGCGCACCTTCGCTGCGGGCGGCTTGCAAGTGATAAAATCAACCAGTGCCGGGTCCTACGCGACGTAATCCCGCCAACCCCGCCAGGTCCGGAAGGAAGCAACGGTAACGGGCTAGTACGGGCGCAGTAGGTCACCCGGTACTTTTTGGGCGCCATGGGCGCTTTTAACTTGAGTGCCTTTAAGCGCTTTGGAGAGATGCATTGACCCTGACAGTACGCCCCGTGGTGGGCCAGCGCGCCAAGATCAGCGCCCTCGGAACCTACGTTCCCCCCGATGTGATCACCAATAAAGACCTGGAAAAACTGGTGGACACCAACGACCAGTGGATCGTGGATCGTACCGGCATCCGCGAGCGCCATGTGCTGGCCAAGGGGCTGGGCGTGAGCGATATGTGTACCGAAGCGGCCAAGCGCTGCCTTGCGGCGCGTGGGATTGAGGCCGACAAGATTGGCGATTTTGGGGTCGAGGTCATCATCGTAGGCACGGTGACGCCTGACATGATGTTTCCCTCGACGGCTTGCCTGGTGCAGAACAAGATTGGAGCCAAAGGCGCGTGGGGCTTCGACGTCTCGGCGGGCTGCTCGGGATTTGTCTTTGCCTTGCAGGCGGGCGTGAAGCTGGTGGAGAGCGGGGCGCAGAAAAAAGTTCTGGTCATCGGCGCTGACGCCAACACGCGCATGACCGACTACACCGACCGCACCACCTGCGTGCTCTTCGGCGACGGCGCTGGAGCAGTGCTGATTGAGCCAGCCGACGAAGGCGAAATCGGCTTCATCGACTACATCAATGAGATCGATGGTTCGGGCGCGGCGGCCTTGAATCTGAAGGGCGGCGGCAGCCTGAATCCATCGAGCCACGAGACTGTGGACAAGAAGATGCACTACATCTATCAGGACGGGCCGGCGGTGTATAAATTTGCCGTGCGCAAAATGGCCGAAGTCACGGCGAAGGTGCTAGAACGCAACGGTGTAACCGGCGCGGACCTGGGCTGCTTTATTCCCCATCAGGCCAACAAGCGCATTATCACCGCAACCGCGGACCGGCTGGGGATGGACCCGGAGCGGGTAATTATCAATATTGAAAAGTATGGAAATACGTCAGCGGGAACGATTCCGCTGGCCATGGAGACAGCCATTGAAGACGGCAAGCTGAAGAAAGGCGACCTGGTGCTGCTAGCCGCAGTGGGCGCGGGTTTCACAGTGGGCGCGACGCTGCTGCGCTGGGAGATTTAAGAGCCGCCAGCCTTCATAGCATGGTCTGTTCTTCGGATTCCTTCGCGAGCTGCAGATCCGCCGCAAGGGGACACGCGTCACAACGCGCAGCCCTGCCGCAGTGCGCCTTGCCCACTGCCACGGTAAGAGCGTGAAACTCGTTGAAGAGGCGGGCGTGGCCGGCTGGCGGGTCCGCGGCAAAGGCCTGACGCGTTAGATCGGCAAGAGAGTCATAGCCTCTGCTGCGAGGCGCGAGAAGCCTATGCCGCTCTGCGATGCGGCGCAGATACTCATCGGCCACTGGAACCGGATGGTTGAGGGCATAAAGCAGGATGGCGTCGGCGGTCTCAGGCCCAACACCCGGCAGCGCCAGCAGTCGGCGGCGCAGGGGGTCCGTGGGGGTCGCGGCGAGGGTATCGAGCGAACCGCCAAACTCCTCGTCCAGCATGGCTACGAAGGCTTTGAGGGCCGGCGCCTTGCGGGAGTGAAAGCCCGTTGGGCGAATGAGACTCTGCAAATCCCCGAGAGTGAGCGAACGCAGGCCATCGAGGGTGAGCGCTCCCGCCGCGCGCAGGCTGGCAAGGGAAAGTTCAACGGCCTTCCATGCGGTGTTCTGGGTAAGATAAGCGCCGAGGATCACTTCAAAAGCAGTCTCGGCCGGCCACCAGTGTTGCGGGCCGTACGCCTCCGCAAGCCGATCGTGCATCGCGCGCAGACGCTGGGCGGAACTGGGCTGGCGAGTCGCCTTCACGAAAGGGAATCCTCGCCGGGTGGGGACTCGAGCTGAATCTTCCACTCCAGCACGCGGGCGCGGGCGGCAGCCGCCTCGGCTTGGGGCACGTGGCCGGCGCGCTGCAATGAAATAGAGAGCGCGGTATGGGCCAGCGGATCGCTGGGAGTCAGCGCGGTCAACGCCAGTGCCGCGGCAATGGATTGATTGATCTGGCCCGCGTCGCGCAGGGCGCGAATCAGGCCGTGGTGGGCCTCGATGTGAGCTGAAGAATTTTCGGGCCCAGCCGCGATAGCGGCACGAAAGGCCGTTGCTGCTTCAGCGGGTGAGCCGGCGGCGAGCAGGTCGAGGCCGCGCTGGCAATGCGATTCGGCGGTTTGGGTATTGGTTGCGGTCACGGCTGACTTTAGGATATAGGGTGAGCCGATTGGGGGAGTTCGGCTCATGCCGGGAGGGCGCGATGAAGAGTCACACGGAGTATCTGGTCTTCCAGACCGAGAAGCGGCGGGAGATGGTGCATATTACCGAGGCAGTGGAGCAGATTGTGCGGCGCAGCGGCGTCAAAGATGGGCTGTGCTTTGTGTCACCCATGCACATCACGGCGGCAGTGTATGTAAACGACCTGGAAAACGGGCTGATCGAAGACATCGGCAAGTGGCTGGAGGAGTTGGCGCCGGCCCGGCCCGATTACAAGCACCACCGAACCGGCGAGGATAACGGGGATGCGCATCTGAAATCGCTCTTGCTACATCACGAAACCACGCTGCCGGTGACCGCCGGCAAGCTGGACCTGGGCACATGGCAGCGGGTCTTTTATGCCGAATTCGATGGCCAGCGGCGCAAACGCGTGATCGTGAAGGTGCTGGGGGTGAGCTAGCGGAGTTAGTGGGTGCCCCACCCTCGCTGCGTTCTTGTTTTTGCAGCTAGGGTGGGATTCTGCACATTCCAATGCGCCCCGATCAATCACAACACCGCCAACTCCGCTCAATCGCCGTCCGTGATCTTGCGCCATGCGCCGGTTGAGGCTGGCACTCCTGGCGCGGAGAAGTCGATTTTGCTGCGCGGCAAAACCACCAGATCGACGCGGCGATTCTCTGCGCGTCCATCCACGGTGTCATTGCCGGCAACGGGATGAAACTCGGCGTATCCCGCCGCCGAGATGCGCTCCGCGGGCATGGCCTTCATGTCCAGAAAGATCCGTGCAATGTGCGTGGCGCGGGCCGCGGAGAGCTCCCAGTTGGAATCGAATTGGTCGTTGTGGATGGGGATGTTGTCGGTGTGTCCCTCGATGCGCAGATCATAGGGTGTGCGGCCCAGCGAGGCGGCAATCTGGCGCAGTGTGGCGAGCGTCTCGGGCTTGGGCGTCGCCGAGCCGGAGTTGAAGAAGCCCGCCTCGCGCAGGCTGATCACCAGCCCGTCCCGGCCCATCTGGATGGAGACGGTATGCTGGGCAACCTGGTTGGAAAGCGTCTGCTCCAGCTCCTGGCGGATATGTTCGAGATCCTCTTTCACCTTGGCGGGTGCCAGCACATCCTCCCCCATCACAATGTTCATTGGCATGGCCGGCGCTTCGGTTCCCTGGCCGGCGCTGCTGGCAATGCCGGGACGGCGCTTTGCATCGGCAAAAAGGCCGAGCGCGCGAAAGGCGGATTCGATGGATGCCGACACCATTGTCTGTTTCTTCTTGTCGGCTTGCGATGAGGCGTAAAGAACAACGAAAAATGCAAAGAGAAGAGTCATGAAGTCGGCATAGGAAACCAGCCAGCGCTCTTGGTTCACATGGCTCTTGCCCGAGCGGCGTTTCATGCCGCTTTCTCTTTCTTGTCCTGGCTTGAGTCATTCTGAAAGCCGGCCAGCTTCACCTCCAGCATGCGCGGGTTCATGCCTTCGAGAATTGAGATGACTCCTTCCAGCATCATCTCGCGCCGCTGCTGGCCGTCGTGGATGCGAATCCGCATCTTGCCGGCGAAGGGCAGGAAGAATAGATTCGCGATGCCCACGCCGTAAATGGTCGCGACAAAAGCCACGGCAATACCGCGGCCCACCTCCTGCATATTGTCAAGATGCTGCATCACCTGAATCAACCCCAGCACCGCGCCCAGAATGCCTATGGTGGGCGAGAAGCCGCCGGCCGACTCGAAGACCATGGGCAGCTGGTCTTCGTGCTCCATGGTTGAGTCAAGGCTCACCCGCATGATCTTGCGCAGATCGCTGGGCTCGGTGCCGTCCACCGCCAGCATCAGAGACCGCTTCAGGAACGGATCCTGGATGGTTCGCAGGTCGGCGTCCAGGCTGACGACGCCATTGCGGCGGGCCTTGTTGGCAAAGGAAATAAGCTGTTGGATGAGCTGGTCGTTCTGCTTGCGCGGCGCGGCAAACACATGCCCCAGGCTACAGAATGCGGCCACAACCGTGGTGAGCGGAAACTGAAGCAGCACCGCGCCAAGAGTGCCGCCAAAGACGATCAGGGCCGCGGCAGGCTGCAAGATCTGGCCCAGGTTGCCGCCCTCGATCAGCAACCCGGCCACAATGCCCAGAACGGCCAGCAAAACTCCGGCGATGCTTGCCTTATCCATGACTCGCCTTATCCATGACTCGCCTTATCCATGATTCGCCTCATCCATGACTCGCCCTCTTCATCCAAAGCTCCTTGCGGAGCCGGGTGTGCCGGCGCGAGGTTCAATCGTTCAACGCGCCGGTTCTGGATTGCGCGGCTGCGGCGTCGTCCTGGTCAGGCCGGAAACATCCAGGCTGGCGATGGAGACAACATTTTGCAGGTCGGCCCACGCAGGCAAGCGGCGCGCAACCAAGGCCAGCAAGCGCGCCCGGTATTCGAGCACCCGCTCGGTCACTTCGGAGCAAGGCTCGCGCACAATCAGTTTTTCGCCGTTGATGAGCGTGAGCATCGTGTCCGGCGAGGACTCGGCAGTTTTGATCAGATCGCTATTCACGACGATCGGTGTGCCGTTGAGCCGCGTAAGTTCAATCATGGCCCATAAACTCCTTTGGTGGAGTTATCGGCGGACGGCGGAGAAAGATAAGAACTTAGAACGAAAATGAAAGAAGTGTCCCCCGGCAAGACACAAACAGAGGCTGGATAAAGTCCATTAACCCTGCGCCGAAGAAGGGGCCAGATGCGGCGGTACCCGAACCGGAAGCAGCAACCCAAGGTTGTACAAAATATTTGGGAGCACTCCAGGGGCAGGTCCGCAAATCCACGCATCCACAAGGAGTACCCCATGTCCCTGGGTGTCTTGAATAACCTCAACGCCGTTCACGCGGAAAACAACCTCAACAACACCAACAACAGCCTGTCCACCGTCCTGCAACAGTTGTCTTCCGGTTCGAGGATCAACTCCGGCGCGGACGACGCGGCCGGCCTTTCGCTGGTCAACGGCCTCCAGGCCAACCGGCAAGCCCTGATGCAATCGCAGACCAACGCAACGGAAGGCGTAGGCCTGTTGCAGGTTGCCGATGGCGCGCTCTCGCAAGTGACAAGCCTGCTCAACCGGGCCGTGACGCTGGCTACCGAAGCCGCGAACGGCACCCTCAACTCGACCCAGGATCTGGCCGCAAACCAGGAGTACCAGTCGATCCTCTCGGAAGTCTCGAACATCGGCTCCACCACCACGTATAACCAGGAGCAGGTCTTCAACTCCAACACCAACATCTATACCGGCGACTCCTCGTCGCAGGGCTCTTCGGTCTCCGCCTTGAACATCCGCTCCCTGTCCGCCTCCAACGTGGGCGACACCAGCGGCACCATGGCTTACAGCAACGGCACCAACAACGTGTTCATCGACCTGTCCAGCAGCAGCAAGAATGCGGCCGTCACCGACACGCTGGGCGCCACCACGGCCACCACCACGGTTGCCGTCAACTACCTGAGCAAGGGAGCAAACGGCGCGGCGGTTTCCGCCACCGCGAACATCGCCGTGGGCGCCGGCACCACTTACGCCAACACCGCGCAAGGCCTGATCAGCGCCATCAACAACTCGGGCCTGGGCCTGACCGCCAGCTTCGGAACGGCGGCAAACGGCGGAACCGCGGCAGCCGCGACCGCTGTGGCCGCCAATGACGCCAACAGCGCTCTCCAGTCCAACGCCAACGACACCGGCATCATCATCTCTGGCGCGGGCATCGGCGTCAACAACAACTCCGCCGCCGCCGGCTACACCAACGGCGCGGGCGAGGTGGGCACGGTAACCGTCTCCCAAGCCAACGACACGCTGGGCGGCACGCTGAATATCGTAGGCTCCAACGGAGCAACCCACGCGATTACGCTTGGCGTCGCCAACTCCACCGACACGCTAACCAACCTGCAGGCCACCATCAACGCCGCCGGCTATGGGGTAACGGCCTCCACCAACACCGCGCAAACCATCAATGGCACCGGAACCCACGCAATCGGCACGATCATGACCTTGACCTCGGCCAACTCCGCGGTCACCGTCGCCGGAACCAACATCACCGACGCGCAGGCCGCTGCGACCACGGTGACCCTCACCGCCCTGTTTGGCGCGCAAACCGCAGCGGGCGCCGTGGCCGGCACCTTGTCGGCTGCCTCGGCCACCGATACCCTCACCGGCGTTCTCAGCTTCTCGGCGGCCACAGCGTTGGTTGCTGGTTCCGTCAACCTGAACGGCCAAACGATCACCCAGTTCATGGCCAATGCGGCGCAACAGGCTACCCTCAACGGCGCCGGCATGACGGCTACGGCGAACGCCGCCAATACCATGGTGACGTTTACGCAGACGAGTAACCTGGCGCTTGGTTCGATCGTGACCACTGGCGTCCATAGCCTGCTCCAGGACAGCGCCCCGACCACGGGCACCGCAGTTGTGGCTCAAACCAATTTCCTGGCTATCGGCGCCGCGGGCACGCTGGGCACGGTGTCGGTGAGCAACGCGAACGACACCCTGGCCGGTGGAAGCCTCCAACTCACAGGCGCCAACGGCACCCAGACTCTCTATACCCTGGGAACGGCAGGTTCAACCGACACCCTCGCCAACCTGGCGAAGCAAATCAACGCCGCAACCGTTACAACCGCGGCATTGAAACTCACTGCCACGGTCAATTCCGCCGGCACCGTCATGACCATTGCGGCCGCGGTCGGCGGTTCCGCCGCGCCGATGCTGTACTCCACCGGCGTAACCTCGACCACACTTTCGCTGACGGGCACGCCGACCACCGGCAACGCCGCCAATTCCACCACCATGGGAACATTGTCTTTGCCGATTTCCACGGCGGCAGCTCCTTCGGCGTCCACCGATACGCTATCCGGCCTTCTCACCATCGGCACGGAGAGCATTTCCCTCGGCAACGCGGCAACCACTTCGACGCCGGGAACCGCCAATATGACCGAGCTGTCGCAGACCATCAACGCCGGCAACTACGGCATCACGGCCACGCTCAACTCGGCAGGAACGGCCATCACGTTTGCCTCGGCCAACTCCGCCAATTTCAACACTACGCCCACTGTATCCGCGGCTTTGGATGCCACCGACACCAGCGCGCCCCTGGTCTGGAGCACGCAAAACCAAAGCGTCACTTCCTCCGCGTACTACAGCGTCGGAATCAGCGGCACTGTTGCCGATACCAGCACCGGCGCCAACACCACCACCCTGTTGACCAAAGGCCTGTCGAACGACCTGAACGGCACCGGCGGAACAGCCACGATCAGCTACTCCGACGCGGCCGGCCAGTCGCTCAGCCAGACCGATCTGACCACCGCCACCAGCGCGCAAGCAGCTCTGGGCGATCTCAATACGGCCATCAGCGACGTGGCGGCCCAGGACGGCTACATCGGCGCCATGATCAACACGCTGAACTCCGTCAGCCAGGTGCTCAGCACACAGCAGGAAAACGTGCAATCGGCGCAGAACGCGGTGCAAGCTACCGACTATGCCTCGGCAACCTCCAACATGTCCAAGTACGAAATCCTGAGCCAGACCGGCATCAGCGCCCTGGCCCAGGCCAACTCCATGCAACAAGAAGTGACCAAGCTGTTGCAGTAAACCGGGGTTCCCCGGCGACAGGTTTTCGTCGCGGGTATAAGCGAACCTGGCGCAAGCCAATCACCCAGGAAGGGCGTCCGCAAGGACGCCCTTCTTTGCGCGAACAGAACAGCATTTGCCGTGAATCGGCGCAGCCGTAAAGCCAGCCCTTGCCTAGCCGATAAGTTCCTTGCGCGGAAGAATACTTCATTGGCTTGGTTAATGCCTATGAGTTTTTACCAATCCGCCTTGACAGCAGTTGGTTCCAAGACTGCTTGACTGCTTGATGGAGGGTGCCATGGGCACAGTAGGACTGAGTTTCGGATCGCCGACCAGCGGACAGGGGTTCGATGTGAGCGCCACCGTCTCCGCGATCATGGTGAACCTTCAGAATGTGGAAACGCCCTGGAAGACGCAACTGACCTCGCTCACTGCCCAGGACACGGCCATCTCCAGCCTGGGAACCCTGCTTTCGAACCTGTCGAACGACGTGAGCAGCCTAACCGACGCCACGGGCGTGCTGGCGCAGAAGACCGGCTCCAGCTCCGACACCAACGTTCTGGATCTCACCGCTGCGACCAACTCGGCTGTGGCCGGAACGCATGCGGTGACGGTGAACAACCTGGCCCAGACCTCCAGCGGCTATCTCAACAAGGTCACCAATGCATCCGACACGCTCTCCGGCTCCATCACGCTCCAGGTGGGGGCCTCGGGCACCCCCCAGACCATCACGCTGACTTCGTCGGACAATACGCTCGCAGGGCTGGCCAAAGCTATCAACTCCTCGGGGGTTGGCATCACCGCCAGCCTGCTGACGGATTCCTCGGGCTCCCGCCTGAGCCTGGTCTCGGGCACCTCAGGCGCCGCCGGGGGTATCGTATACAGCGCCAATACGATCACCGACGTGACCAACTCGAACACCGCGCTTGGCTACAACGTTGGCGTACTTCCCAAGGACGCCAACATCGTCGTCGACGGAGTAGCTCTTACCAGCGCCTCGAACACTGTGACCAACCTCATCCCCGGCGTGACCTTCCAATTGCTCGCGCCCAGCGCCACCGAATCGAATTCAAGCCTGGAGCAGGTGCAGGTGGTCATCGGCAACTACAACGCCGGAGTGGAGAGCACCGTCACCACCATGGTGAGCGACTACAACTCGCTGATCAGCGCCATGAACGCCCAGGAAGGCCTGAACAGTTCCGGACAGGTCGAGCCGCTCTTCGGCTCTCCCACGCTCTCGCTCTTGCAGCAGGATCTCCTTGGCGGCATCAATGTGCAGAACCCCAATGGCTATCTGGATGCCATCTTCAACAACAACGAAACAACGCTTTCCGGCTCAATGACCATCCAGGTGGGCACGGGAACGGCGCAGACCATCGTGCTAGGCGCCGCGACGGTTCCGCCCGCGGCCAACACCTACTACACCGGCGCCGGGGTCAATACGCTCTCCGGGCTGGCCGCGGCCATCAACGCTGCCAATATCGGGTTGACCGCCGGGGTGTCAATCGCTCACGGCCAATCCACCTTGACGCTGGATTCCGGCACCGCCGGTTCGGCCGGCGCTCTGACCGTGACCTCGTCGATCCTGGCCGCGAGCGATACAAACGTGAACTACACCGGCGCCTCCTACACCAGCAGCACGGCTTCGAGCGGCACTTTGGGCGCGCTTCCAGACAGTGGCGATCTGCTCAGCGGCTCGGTCACTGTCCAGGTCGGCACAGGCACGGCGAAGACTTTCACGCTCGATTCAACGGACAACACTCTCGCCGGCCTGGCAGGACAAATTACCGGCGCCAACCTTGGGGTATCCGCCAGTGTGGTCACCAACAACGGCGTGTCGAGCCTCTCTCTGGTCTCAGGCACAGTCGGCGCTGCCGGGGCGTTGACAGTCTCCTCCAACCTGCTGGACACCACCAGCAAAACCAGCACGGCGCTGGGCTACAACAATTCGTCGAATATTGCCGGTCTCACCGGCCTGGGCATCAGTGTCAACAGCAACGGATCGCTTACTCTCGATGCCACCTCTCTCGATTCGGTTTTGAATTCGGACTACAGCGGCGTGCAGGGTTTCTTCCAAAACGTGAACAGTTGGGGGCTGGCATTTTCCACTACCCTCAGCAACGCTGGCACGAAGTCATCGACGGGCATTCTCAAATTAGCTCAAACCTCCAATAGCAGCATCGAATCCAGTGTGAACGCGAGCATAGCCAGGGAGGACAGCATGATCTCAGCCGCGCAGAAGAGCCTGACGGCGGAGCTGACCAGCGCCAACGAAATCATGCAGCAACTGCCTTCTCAGTTGCAGGGCGTCGACGAGCTTTACTCGGCCATTACCGGCTATAACCAGCGAACTAACGGCTAAGGAGACCTACCCAGATGGGAAGTTATCAGAATCATGCACTGGAAAGCGCATCGGCCGTCGACCTGGTGGTGGCGCTCTACGATGGCATTCTTCGCTTTCTTTACGCAGCCAGCGCAGCCGTGGAGCGCGGCGATGCCGTTGGCCGCCGGAATGCCGTCAAGCGCGCTCTGGACATCGTCATCCACTTGCAGGCGCGGCTGCGCATGGATGTGGGCGGCCGGCCTGCGCTGGTGCTCAGCGAGTTTTATGCTTCCATCTTTTCCGAGATTTTGCAGGCATCGCAATCTGCGTCGCGGCAGAAGTTCGATCATGCTATCGATTGTGTGCGCAATGTGCGCGACGCCTGGCGCCAGGTGGCAAAGGATCCAGCGGTCAATCCTGCCCCGCTCCAGGTTGCCTCAATGGCCTCCCGTCATGAGCAGTCAAGTTTCGACAGCGACGAGTACGGTTCGGAAGTGGCCGTCGGCTCACGCTGGAATGCGTAAAAGACAGGGACTAAGGGACTAGGGAACTGTCTGCGGTGGTGTTCATTCAATACGTAGTTTGCCTGCGTCGAGAGACGACGGGTTGGTTTTTCTAGTCCCTTAGTCCCCAGTCCCCGTTTCTTTCATCCGGCAACCGTCAGTTCCTCTTCCAGTTGCTGCTTTTGGAAGAGGCTGGCGTAGTAGCCGTCGAGAGCCAGCAACTCCTCGTGTCCGCCCAGCTCCACAATCCTGCCGCGGTCCAGCACCGCGATCTGATCGGCATGACGCACGGTTGAGATGCGGTGCGAGATCAGGATGGTGGTCGAGGCAGACGTGTATCCGCGCAATCCGCCCAGGATGCGCTCTTCGGTGTAGGTGTCCACGCTGGCCAGTGCATCGTCGAGGATAAGGATGGCGGGCCGGCGCAGCAGGGCTCGGGCAATGGCGGTGCGCTGTTTCTGCCCGCCAGAGAGCGTGACCCCGCGCTCACCCACCATGGTCTCAAAGCCGTTCGGAAACTCCTCGAACTCCCGGCGAATATGGGCGGCCTCAGTTGCTTTCAGCATCTCGTCCGCGCCGGCGTTGGGCGCGCCAAAGGTCAGGTTTTCGCGGATCGTTTCGCTGAAGAGAAATGTTTCCTGCGGAACCATTCCGATGTTGTGGCGCAGCACCGCCAGCGGATACTCGCGCACCGGCCGGCCATCGATGAAGAGCGAGCCATCCGGCGCCTCAAAGAGCCTTGAGAGCAGGTTCACGAGCGTGGATTTGCCCGCGCCGGTGGGGCCAACGATGGCCAGGCTTGAGCCGGCGGGAATGCGCAGCGAGATGTCGCGCAGCACTTCCGTCTCGCCATAGCTGTAGTGCAAATGGCGGAACTCGATTTCGCCTTGCAGCACGGCGTTTGCGGGAATCGCAGGATCGGCGGCGCGATCGTCGATGGCCGGCTCGGCCTTCAGCAATTCATCGATGCGCTGCACGGAGGCGGTGCCGCGCTGGAAGAGATTGATCACCCAGCCGACCGCGATGATGGGCCAGATGAGCAGAATCATGTAGGTGTTGAATTCGACAAAATCGCCAACCGTGATGCGATGGGAGATGACCAGATGGCCGCCGGCCAGCAGCGTGATCACCATCGAAACGCCGAGGATGAATTCGAGCGTAGGCCATAACATGCCCATCAGTTGCACCAACCGAAGGGCCCGCGCGATGTACTGGCGATTGAGTTTTTCAAAGAGCCCAATCTCGGACTCCTCGCGTGCAAAAGCGCGGATCAGGCGCGCGCCCGAGTAGTTCTCCTGGGCCTGCGATGAAATCTCAGAGAAGCTGGCCTGGATGCGCTCGAAGCGATCGTGAATCCTGTGGCCAAGATACTGCACAAGGATGCTGGCCAGCGGCATGGGCGCCAGGGCCACCAGGGTGAGCCAGGGGCTCAGGTGCAGCAGGAAGAACAAGGCAAAGACGGTAAAGAAGACCGTGTTGGCGCTGTACATGAGAGCCGGGCCCAGCAACATGCGCACGGCATTCAGGTCGTTGGTCAGCCGGGCCATGATGTCGCCGGTGCGATAGCGCTGATAAAACCCCGAGTCCTGCCGCTCCAGGTGGCGGAAGAGGTCGTTGCGCATGTCAAATTCGATCTCGCGAGAAATGCCGATGAGAATCCAGCGTTGAGCGTAGAGGAAGACGCCCTTGGTCAGAGAAATGGCGACCAGCAGGCCTGCAAAGACGAGAATCGCTTCGCGTGTCGCCTGATGCTTTTGCAGTTTGTCGACCGCCCATCCCAGAACCCTGGGAAACTGCACCGCCGCCGCATTGGTGGCAATGCAGGAGAGCGTGCCCCACAGGTATCCCCAGCGGTAGCGGCGCATGTACACGAAGAGTGGGCGCAGATCGCGAAGCATGGTTTTATTGTACGGGGAGCGGCGATGGTCGAATGCCAACAATGGCCATTTGGTCGTAACGAAGGTTGCACCGGATCACCGGATTACGTCGGCGTTCGCAGCAGCAGATAGCCGCCGACCAGCCCAAAGAGAATATCGGAGGAACAGGCGGCCAGGGCGGCGGGCAGATAATTCACATTGCCCAAAGCGCCAAACAGTCCGTCAACCACAAAATAAGCGAGCGCCACGGCGATGGCCACGGCCACGCCTTCCAGCGAGCCGCGCCGTCCCATGGAAAGCGCAAAGGGAATGGCCAGCACCGCCATCACCACGACGATCGGCGGGTAGGCGAGTTTGCGCCATAGCTCGACGCGCAGCTTCATCGTGTCAAAGCCGCTCTGGGTCAGGTCGCCGATGTAGCGATCGAGCTGGCTAAAGTTCATCTCCTGCGATTGCAGGCTTTCCTTCTGGAAGTAGCTTGGATCCTCATGAATCTCAGCGTAGGCTGTTTGCTTGAATTCGTGATATTCGGTGACGTTGGTGCCTACGATGTCTCGCTGCCAGCCGTTCTGAAAGCGCCATGAGCCGGTCGCCTGATCCCAGAAGACGCGGGAGGCAAAGATGCGGCGGGAGAGTGCGAAGGTGGATGGGTCGAATTCAAAGATGGAGAGATTAGCGAATTCGTTACGGTCGCGATCGAAGAACTGGTAGTAGAAGATGCGAGCGGGCTCGCCTGTGCGGGGTTCGCCGAAGATCCAATTGTGCTCGGGGTGCAGGAAGGTCTGAGGCGGGCGGCCCTTGATGATGCTGCGCAAGGCCTCTTGTCTCTGGTTGGCCTGGGGCAGATAGAACTCATCGAAAAGGAAGAGGCTCAACGCCAGGATTGCGGAGATGGCGACGATGGGAACCACCAGCCGGTAAAGGCTGATTCCGGTGGCTTTCATGGCAATGATTTCGCTGTTGCGGTTGAGCACGCCAAAGGTGACCAGCACCGCGATCAACACTGCCAGCGGCACAATCTGGTAAAGCATGCTGGGGGTGAGGTTGATCAGATATTCGCCCACGGTTATCCAGGCTATGTGGTTGCGCAGGATGTCGCCCAGCAAATCGAAGACGGTGAAGACCAGGATGAGCAGAACGAAGGCCAGCAGCACCAGCACGAACATATTGAGGAATTCGCGTACGACATACTCGTCGAGAATGCGGGGAAAGACATTGCGGGCTCTCGCGGGCTGTAGCCGCGGTTGCAACCTGCCCAGCAACCGGCCCAACAGGTTGCCATCCGGTTTGGCCGGGGCATCTGCTTTGGGTTTGCTGGAATGCGAAGTCCAGATGGCGATGGCATTCAGGAAGCCTCCGCCATTTGCCATCTGCCACAGCAGAATAACGCCCCCAGCCGTAAAGAGCAGATTGGCCATCCAGACCGCGAGGAACGCGGGAATCCAGTTTTGGCGAGCCAGGGCAATGCCGATCAGGGTGAGCGAGTAATAGACGACGACCAGCCCGATCGTAGCCACCAAGGCGGAGCCCTTCCCGCCGCGCCGCGAGGTTACGCCCAGCGGAACCCCTACCAGCATGAGAACTACGCAAGCCGCGGGATAGGCGAAGCGCTTGTGCAACTCGATCAGGAACCGTTTGCCGTCGGGGGTATGGATGTGTTGCCGCAGTTCGCCCATGGGCATTGCGTAGATCGGCGTATCCACCCTCCCCAGGTGGCCTTCGTTTTGCTGGCTGGCCGCAAAGGGAAAGTCGGTGGTGTCAAAGGTGGAGACGTTGTACTGATCCGGCTGGCCCGCGACTGTCTCGTGCTCCGATCCATTGCGCAGCCGCATCAGCAACGCCTGTGTCGAGTCGCTCACCACCGTGGCCGACGCAGCAGTCGTAATCTTTGGCGCGGCGGGGTCGCTCACATCGGCAATAAAGACCTGGCGCCAGTTGGCCGCGCCCGTTCCCGAGCGCACGTCCTGTACATAGAGAACGAAGTTGCGAAAGTCCTCGTCGAAGACGCGGGGCTGAATCTCGTAAGACGCCTGCGACGAGAGCTCTTTCACCATCGCCATAAATGCCTGATTAGCGCGCGGAGCCACATACAGGCTGTTGGCCAGGCCCAGCAAAGTGCCGCTCACGGCCACAATGGCGCCCACGCGCAAGAAGTAGCCGATGCCCAGGCCGGAAGCGCGCATGGCGATGATTTCGCTATCAGAAGCAAGGCGGCTATACCCAAGCAGCACGCCCACCAGCACGGCCATGGGAATGGTGACCATGAAGAAGTTGGGCATCATGAACAGGACAATTTCCACCAGGCTGGTGAACGTCGAGCTGTTGTGAACCGCCATCTCCAGGATCTTCGGCAGCTCCTTCATGAAAAGAATGAAGGTGAAGATCACGGCCCCGATCAGCGTGTGGGAGAGAATTTCGCCGAGAATGTAACGGGTCAGGATGCGCACAGGCAGGCTCTGGAGTTAGTTTATCGTGCGGGAACGCTTCCTGTTTCACGGCTCAGGGAGGATGGCCGCCAGCCGCGCAAGCGAAGGCTGTTGCCCAGCACACAAACTGAGCTTAGAGCCATGGCGGCAGCCGCCAGCCAAGGCGTGAGCAGCAGATGGAAGCTGGGATAAAGCGCGCCCGCGGCCAGCGGAATGCCGAGCAGGTTGTAGGCAACGGCCCAGCCTAGATTCTGGCGCATGATGCGCAGGGTGGCTCGCCCCAGGCCGAGAGCGGCGGGAATTGCAGAAGGTTGAGCGCGCAGCAGCAGCACGTCGCCGGCCTCCTGGGCCAGGTCTGCGCCCGAACCCATGGCGATGCCGGCATCTGCCTGGGCCAGGGCCGCAGCATCGTTGATGCCATCGCCCACCATCGCTACCCGCAGGCCGTCCTTTTGCAGTGCGCGAATGCGCGCCAGCTTGCCGGCCGGGTCCAGACCGGCTTCCACCTCAGAGATGCCCGCCTGCTCGGCGATGGGCCCTGCTGCGGCGGCTGAGTCGCCCGTCAGCATCAGCACTCGCAGGCCGTCGTGCCGCAGGCCGGCGATGGCTTCGGCGGCATCGGGACGAAGGGCGTCGCGGGCATCGAAGTAACCGGCAACCGCGCCGTCCAGTGCCATCCACAGGCGCGTGACACCCGGCTTCGGCGGCTCAGTGCCCTTGGGAAGCGGGATCGCGAACTCATGGAAGAGCGCTTCATTGCCAAGCATGCAGTCTTGGCCCTCGATCTTCGCGGTCAAGCCTCTTCCAGGCAAAATCTGTACATCTTCCGCGGGTTGCCAAACCAAGTTCCGCGCCCGCGCCGCATCCACCACAGCGTGGGCCAGTGGATGGTTCGATCGCTCCTCGGCAGCGGCGGCCATCCGCAACAGATCGTCTTCCGCGCGGCCTGCAATCGCATGAACCGCTTCCAGAACCGGCCGCCCTACCGTGAGCGTTCCGGTTTTATCCAGGACAATCGCGTCCAGATGAGCCAGCCGCTCCAGAGCTTCTCCGCCCTTGAAGAGGATGCCGAGTTGCGCGCCGCGTCCCACAGCCACCGTGAGCGCCGCCGGCACCGCCAGCCCCATGGCGCAGGGGCAGGCGACCACCAGCACAGCGACAGTGTTGGCGAGCGCCATGGGGAGCGAGTGCGCGGCGAAGAGCCAGATCAAGAATGTAATCACTGACAGACCCAGCACGATGGGAACGAAAATGGCGCTGGCGCGGTCGGCCAGCCGCTCCATGGGCGCGCGCGAGCTCTGCGCCTGCTGCACCATGCGGGTGATCTGCGCCAGCACCGTGGCCTCGCCCAGCGACTCTGCCCGGCAGGTGACCGCGCCGTCGTAGTTCAGCGAGCCGGCCAGGACGCGCCCGCCCGGCTCGCGCGGCAGAGGCGTGGGTTCGCCGGTCAGCATCGACTCGTCCACCGAGGTGCGGCCTTCCAGAACGGTCGCGTCTACCGGGAACCGCTCCCCCGGCAGCACCAGCACGCTATCGCCGGGTTGAATCTCTTCAAGCGGAACCACGACCTCGACGCCGTCCCGTATTCGGCGGGCTGTGGCGGGGCGCAGGCGTGAGAGCGAGTCGAGCGCCTCCAGCGCGCGGCGTTTGGCACGAGCCTCCAGCGCCTTGCCCAGCAGCAAAAATCCTAAAATCAGCAGCACCGCGTCAAAGTAGACTTCGCGACCGCTTGCCGGCCAAATCGTGGCAAAGGCGGAGTAGGCAAAAGCCACTCCCGTTCCCAGGCTCACCATCGTATTCATATTGGTGGTTCGGTGACGCAGGGCGCGGAGGGCGCTCAGATAAATGCCGCGCCCCGCCCATGCCACGATCGCCGCCGTCATGACCAGCAGGAACCAGCGCAACGGCTCCGGCGGCAGGGCATAGAGCCATGGGATCATGCGCATCAGCGCGTGGTCGAACGCGCCCATCTTCGTCCCCAGCGGCATGGCCAGCAGCATGGCGGCTGCGCCGGCCATCAGGGTAACCCAGGCTTTGCGCTCGGATTCCGCGGCTTGATCCTCAGCCTGCCCGGTACCGGAATCGTTCGGGCGGGGCAGCACGGCATCGTAGCCGGCTGCGCGAATGGCCTCCACCAGTTGCCCAGGCGTTACCTGCCCCGGATCGAAGACCACGCTGGCGCGATGCGCCATCAGATCGACCCGCGCGGATTCAACTCCGGCCTTTGAGAGCAGCGCCTCCTCCACATGATGCTGGCAGGATGCGCAGGTCATGCCCAGCACGGGCAGCGTGAGAGATTCCGTTGCGGGAGTAGCCATAGTTGAATTGATGCTGCCCGGGCATCCGGGGACTCGGCTTGACGAGCAACGCTACCGCGCTGTTGCGGCTTGCAGCAGTTGCGAAGCAAGCGAACAGAGCGCCTGGCGGCAAAAATCGCGTATCCCATCCTCGGTCCATCCGGCAGCTTGCGGGCCGCCGTGAGCCGCCAGCAGGGCTGCGGTCTCAGCCGGCGAGAACCCGGCCACCGCGCGTAAAACAAAGATGGTGCGCGGCACAGTAGCCAGGCTGGCGAGCCAGTTTCTCACGCGGTCCCGGTCGGGGCCGGCCAGCATCCGTAGCAGCTCCTTGCCCGATTCGCCCGCGGCGTCCAGGTCGTCGTTGTCGATGCAGGTATCGGCCGGCTTCAGGCCGAGAGGCGCGGCCAGGCTGCCGGGGTTGCGCTGCGCGATGGTTTCCAGAGCCGCTTCACATAGCGCTCTGCGGCTGCTCTTGCGGCCCACGGCGGGATCGTGGCAGGCCGCGGTATCCGCATTGGCAATCGCCGCCTCCACCGCCCGTATGCTGTCCTCGCCTTCGCCCAGCAGCATGGAGGCCATGGTGTAGAGCCCGGCGGCAATCAGATCGAACATATCGTCCATGCCGTCAAGGGCTTTGGCGACGGTTGCATCGTCCTTGGGCTGGCCGTCCATCAGCCCATGAACGCGCTGTGAAAAGTCATGAACCCCGGCAGGGAGCGGCTGGGGAGGGATCAAGCTGTCGTTCGAGATTGCTGCTTCCTGCGCCATGGACACGTCTCCTCTTCGGGGCGCCGATGCTAGTTGCCCCTGTCCCTATCCTCACCCCGCCGGGCCGGGGAGTCAATGCGAAGCCAGAGCGAAGCGCGGGCAAAGTTCCGTGCCGCTTCCAATTCCGACGGCATTTTGCGGCAGGAGTGAAAGAACGCTCCGAAAGGCGACTTTTCTGGGGTCATCCGTGTTGTCTGAGACGGTATTTTCGGCTGATTCGAGGCTAAAATCTAGAGGTAAAGATTACCAATTAGTTAATGTATTGAATTCGTAAACTATTCATATTTTTATATTTACGAGAGAATATGGAATGAATTGATACCCCCGGGGGGTTAGGGGAGGGGTAGGGGTCATTTTGCGGGGTATGGACCGGGGACATAGCTGACATATCAAACCGGGGACATACCTGACACTGCGGCGATTTCTTTCATGGGTTTCTCTATCCCCATTGTGCGCCGGCGGGGCGTAATTCTACGCAAGGGCTGGGAAGGAATTGTCGTTTCCTAGGTCCCAGAATCGGGGCCTAGGACACCCGGCCATTGCGGTAATTGCGTCGAAGTTGTACCATTCTGCCAATTGCCAGATGATTTCAATCTCGGAAAGTTCACTTCGCTTCTTGGTTCTTCAGGAACCTTTCAGCGGCTGTCGTTTGGCGGAGTCGTGGGCCGCATGGCTCTCGTTGCCGCCGTCGCTGCGCTAGGAATTGCGTATGCAACAGGACACACAACACAGCAAGGCGCACTCATTGGCATCATCGCTATTTGTTTTGTCGTTCTCGTCATGGCTGCAGTGGTCCTCTGTGTGGTCTTGAAAAAACCCGAGCTTGCGATCCTGGAGGGAGGCCACGTCCTTAACTACAAGCAACTGATGCTCGGTGCGAAAGATTTCGTTCCTTCGGGTGAGTTGCTGCCGGTGCCTGATCCGGGGCTAGCCGAATTGCCCTCTGGCAACGAAGGCAAGGGGGGTGACGCTCAATGAG
>Ga0302319_10002345_pt1 | contig 41155 bp, 26 predicted proteins | sample Bog_T0_2_FD_203319 | JGI IMG/M metagenome (GOLD analysis project Ga0302319, IMG submission 203319) | Peat permafrost microbial communities from Stordalen Mire near Abisko, Sweden - Bog_T0_2 | ecosystem: Environmental > Terrestrial > Soil > Wetlands > Peat | place: Sweden: Abisko, Stordalen Mire... | reverse complement strand
CGACCTCAACCCCATCGAACATCTCTGGGCCGCGTTCAAGACCCGCCTGCGCAAAGACCTCGCCACCGCCGCCAACCCCTTCCTTTTTATCGCCAATATGTCCCAATGTTATTGTTAATTGCTATAGCGTCGAGCCTGTGGCTCGACCGGATTCGGCCACAGGCCGAACGCTACACGTCCCGGCGGAGGGTGTTACGAATTGAAAAGTGCTTACCCTTGATTTTATTGGTTGAAACGGGTGTGCGTTATTTTCCGATTTGTTCAAGATTGTCCCATGACCAGCACATTTGTTTGGGCATGAGTTCCTGCAAGAGAGTGGTTTTATGAGGCGCGTTCATCAGCGCCAAGGCTCTGAGCAGTCCCGCCGAATCGGCCAGCAGACTCATCGTCCAGGTTAAGCGCAGACTATTTAGGAACATATGGTTGAGCCCCAGAATATTCTTTTCAAACGACTGGCAGGGTTCAATCCATGATCGCATTTGATGGAGCAGACGCCTGGCCACAACGGTGTTCAAAGGCAGCAGCCCCAAAAGTGTTTCGCTGAGTTCCGGCGGATAGCCAAATTCTTTGGGGCAGGTGCGGGCTTCCCAGCAGCAGCGGCATAGGCTCTCACCCGCAGGCACACCAAACCAATGGAGCGAGTCGGCTTTCTCGTAACCGACATAGAACCGAGTGTGGCCCGCCTTCAGCGAACGAGCCCCGAGGGTGGCCAATTTGGCGGACCACCGGCCACGGTCTTTTTTTTATCGGCAGTGGATGCGGGCAGATCCGTAGCATCGATGATCGCCACCGTCTGTCCTCCTTCGGGCAGGAAACGCAACAGTCGCCTGATCAACTGCTCATTAATCCGCCGCAAGGCGGCCACGCCTGCAGCGGCGCGAAAATCGCAGAGCATATGCACATCGGGTGTGCGATGCCTGTGATGGAGCAACCCAAAACGCCGCCAGGAAGGCTGCTCTGGAAGCAGGCGCACGATGGCATTGAAACTGTGCGCCGGACTCAACACCGCTAGCAAATGAACCCGCCAAAGCTGGGCGGCACTGAAGTAGTTGCGACGTCCCTGACGGCGATTGCCCGGCAGCAGGTGGTTGATGAACTCGTCAGGAACATAGGGCGAAAGCGCCTCCAGCAGCTTGGCGGTTCCGGTGGCAGGAAGAGGTGATTGCATCCATGAGGATTACCTGAAAAATCACCACCTGTCGCCTCAACTGACGGGGTTAACACTTCTTAGAGCTTAAGCGTTCTATCCCTGTATCTTGCATCGAATATCGTAACACCCTCCGGCGGGACTCGTCATTGTTTTGCGATCTGCCCGGCATTGAAATGCCATCTAATGGTCCCGCCTCCCAAAAATCCGCTCCCCTTCAAGCATGGCGTAGCGGTCCGTCATGCCGGCGATGTAGTCGCACACGACGCGGTGCAGACCCGCCTCGCGCGTCTGGCGGCGGGACTGCCCGCCGATTTCCTTGGGATGCTTCAAATAAAAATGGAAAAGGTCCCGCAAAAGCTGCCTTGCCCGGAGGTGCGGCTCGTTGACAAGCGGATTGAAGTAAAGATTCTTATAAAGGTAACGACGCAGTTCGAGGTTCAGCCGGCGGCGTTCCGCGCTGTATTTCACGAGCGCCTTGGGGCAGCGCCGCGCGTCATCGGCGGACGTCACGCGGGCGGCGCGGATCAACCGTTCGCTGGTGACGACGACATCCTTGATTTGCAGGTCAATGATGGTGCGGATGATGAAGTAACGGCGGCATTCATCGGGCAAATTGCCGTGCTCCCTTTTCACCAGCCGCGCGGCGTGCGCCCAGAGCCGGACACAGCGGCGAAGATTTTTTTCCGAAAGCAAACCGGAATCCAGGCCGTCATCCAGATCGTGGCTGTAATAAGTGATTTCGTCGGCGAGATTGGCGATTTGCGCTTCGAGCGAGGGATTTTTGGCGATGAAACCCGTGTTGACGCCGGGCCGGTCAAAGGCCGTCTGGTGCTTGGCCAGGCCTTCCAGCACTTCCCACGAGAGATTGAGGCCGGAGAAATCCGGATATTTTTGCTCCAGTTCCTCGACGATGCGGAGGCTGTGGCGGTTGTGCTCAAAACCCCCGTGGCGCTTCATCAATTCATTGAGGACGGTTTCGCCCTTGTGCCCGAACGGCGGGTGGCCGAGGTCGTGCGCGAGCGCGATGGTTTCGGCCAGATCGGTGTTCAGCCGGAGCGCGCTGGCGAGGTTGCGCGAAATGGCGGCAACCTCCATCGTGTGCGTGAGCCGCGTGCGGAAATGATCGCCGGTGCCGTTCAGAAAAACCTGCGTCTTGTATTCAAGCCGGCGGAAGGCGCGCGAGTGGATCACGCGGTCGCGGTCGCGCTGGTATTGAGTCCGCCACTCGGGCGGCGGTTCGGGATATTTGCGGCCGCGGGTGTCACCGCTGAATTGCGCGAACGGCGCGAGGATTTGACGCTCGATTTGCTCCAGTTCCTGGCGTGTGCGGGGCATGGTTCAGGCTCGTGACAAGTGACGGGTGGCGGGTGACACGAAAGGCGCGCCGGCAGCGGGTGAATATTTCCGGTCGGTTGTCACATGGCGCCTGTCACGTCAATTTTGCAGCAATTCCTGAACGGAGATGCCGCGCAATTCAAACAGCCGGCGGATCGTGTCTTCGATCAAATTGTTCGGGCAACTGGCGCCGGCGGTGACGCCGACGGTGATTTTGCCGGCGGGGAGCCAGTCGTGCGTCTCCACTTCCTCTTTTTTGTGCTGGTCGTAATGGCGGATGAACTTGTCCGATCCCATTTTCGCCGCGTTCTTGATGAAATAAGTTGGCAGCTTGGCCTCGCCCATTTCGGCGAGGTGCGAGGTGTTCGATGAATTGTAGCCGCCGACGACGATGAGCAGGTTCATCGGCTCGCGCAAAAGTTTTTCGAGCGCGTCCTGGCGGTCCTGCGTCGCGCCGCAAATCGTGTCGAAGAAGCGGAAATGTTTGCCGATATTTTCCGGGCCGTGTTTCTTTTCCATGGCGGCCCGGAAGCGGCGCTGGACCTCCTCGGTTTCGCCGCGCAGCATCGTGGTTTGATTGGCCACGCCGACGGCCTGCAAATGAATGTCGGGGTCAAAGCCGGCGGAATAGGCGCCCTTGAATTTTTCGAGAAATTCAACCTTGTTTCCGCCGGTCAAAATGTAATTGCAGACGTAATCGGTCTCGCCGAGGTTGAACACGACGAGGTAATGGCCGTTGCCGTAGGCGCGCGCCTGGGAGCTGGTGGCCTTGGTTTCCTCGTGCCACGATTTGCCGTGGATGATGCTCGTGACATTTTCCTTCGAGTATTGGCGGACGCGCTTCCAGACGCTCATCACGTCGCCGCAAGTCGTGTCAATGAGCACGCAGCCCTTGGCCTCCAGTTTTTTGCGCGTGCCGACCTCCGTGCCGAAGGCGGGAATGATGACCGCATCGCCGGATTGCAACTGGAACAATTCCTCGTCGGTCGGCTTGGGCGAAATGATTTTGATGCCCATGTTGCGGATCTGGTCGTTGACCTCCGGGTTGTGGATGATTTCGCCGAGCAGATAAATCGGTGTGTGCGGCGCGACCTCGGAGAAATATTTCCGCGCGGCGTAGGCGAGGTCAATCGCGCGCTCGACGCCGTAGCAGAAGCCGAATTCCTTCGCGAGCTTCACGGTGAGCTCGCCGGCGGAAAGCACGCCGCCGCCGGCGCGGATGCGCTCGACGATTTCGCTGCGGTAATGCGAGAGCACCTGGGCCTGCACCGCCTCCATGATGTCCGGTCGGCGGAGGTTGATTTTTTTCTGTGCTGCGGGAGATCCGGTTGACATGACGGCAGTAATTTAGCACGGCGCGCCGGCGCGTCCAGCAACTTTGTCGCAATCAAACGGCCAATTTCCAAATCCGCCCGGTTGGCTCGGGGGATTTTTTAATTTCCAATCGCGCCATTTTAGAATATACAGAAACCAGATGATAACACACCTTTCCGCCGGCCCGCGCGGGCTTTTCGCTATTGCCATTATTTCCACTGTCCTGGCTGTGCCAGTCTTGGGCGCCGCTGATGCCGCGCCGGTTGCCGCCAAAACCGAAGTCAGCGCCGCCGTGACCGTGACCGACGACGGCCGGACTTGGACGCTCAACAACGGCATTGTCAAGGCCGTGATTGACAAGCGCAATGGCGCCATGAATTCGCTGCTTTACAAGGGCATTGACACGATGGGGCATGATCAGGGCCAGTCGGGTTATTGGGAACAAGACCCGTCCTCGGCGGCGGCGGCGGGCGGCTTGACGGACTCCATCACCATTGACCCGGCGAAAAACGGCGGCGAGCGCGCCGAGGTCTCGATCAAGGGCGTGACAGGCGGCCAGTTCCAGTTGACTCCCGGCGCGCCCGGCGGCGGGACCTATTGCGACATGGAAGTGCGCTATGCCATGGGGCGGGGCAACAGCGGAGTCTATGTCTATGCGATTTTTTCCCATCCCGCCTCCTATCGCGCGGGCGGTGTCGGCTCGGAGAGCCGTTACATCACCAAGATCAACCAGGCCTTTGACTGGATTTCGGTGGATGCAGACCGCAACATGCTCGAATGCGCGCCGACGGACTGGGGCACGGGCGTTGTGGTCCACGCGAAGGAGCAGCGCATTTTAACCAAGGGGCCATACAAAAATTCCGTCGAACACAAGTATAGTTACTCCGGCGTGCAATACCAGACCACCGCCTACGGCTGGTCAAGCACGAAGAATCACATGGGCATCTGGTTCATCAACCCGACCATCGAATACTTGAGCGGCGGCCCCGCCAAACTGGAACTGGACTGCCATTTCGGCGACAACGACAATCCCGACCCGATCATCCTGGATTACTGGGAAGGCGGCCATTACGACACCGGGGCGCGTTGCAACATTGCCGCCGGGGAGGAATGGAACAAGGTCATCGGCCCGATTTTTGTCTATGTCAATTCATTGGACAAACCCGAACCCACCACGCAAGCCGAGCTAAACACGCTGGCCGCAACCGCCGGCAACCCCACCATCCCGGCCTCGTGGACGGACAATCAGACGGCCCTTTATCAAGACGCCCTCGCCCAGGCGAAAAAGGAAAACGCGCAATGGCCCTACGACTGGGTGAACGGCGTGGACTATCCGCACAAAGATCAGCGCGGAACGGTGACCGGACAAATCGTGCTCAACGACCCGCAGGCCGCCTCGACCACGCTGCCCCACCTGACTGTCGGCCTGACCCATCCGGATGGCGGCGGTGTCATTTGGATCCATGATGCCAAGTATTACCAATTCTGGAATGACGGAAGTGAAGAAGGCAAATTCACCGTCGCCAATGTCCGCCCCGGCAATTACACGCTCCGCGCCTTTGCCGACGGCGTGCTGGGTGATTTTGCGCAGGCGAACATCACCGTTGAGGCCGGCAAGACTTTGGACCTGGGCAAACTGGAATGGAAGCCCGTGCGCTACGGAAAACAGCTTTGGGAAATCGGCTATCCCGACCACACCGGCGGCAAATTTTTCAAGGGCGACGGCCCCAACTACTGGCTGTGGGGCTGGAATCTGCGTTACGCCCTCCTGTTTCCGAATGACATCACTTATACCATCGGCAAAAGTGATTACCACAAGGACTGGTTTTTCGAGGAGGTGCCGCACGCGGAGAACCTGTCGTTTGTCAATTCTGGCGCCAAGGATCCCGCGAATCAGCGCTTTGGCTGGGTCAAGGGAGAATCACTTGATCAATACCCGCAAACCAACACCCGCGGACCGTGGGCCATTTATGGCCGCGGCCGGACAACCGTCTGGACCGTCAAGTTCAACATGGACAAAGCGGTGCAAGGCCAGGCCGCGTTGCGCGTGGCGCTGGCCGGTGTGAACGCCATTTCCCAGCTTGCCGTGACGGTCAACGGCCAGAACGCCGGCGCCATCGGTGACGGCAAAAACCCGGACAATGCCCGGCTGATTACCACCAACACAATTCGTTACAATTCCGACAAGGGTCTCTGGCAGGAGCGGACGTTGCGGTTCGATGCCGCGTCGCTGAAGCCGGGCGAAAATGAAATGACGTTCACCGTTCCGGGCGGCGACCTGCAAAGCGGCGTCGTTTGGGATTACCTGCGCCTTGAGCTGGACGAGAACCATTAACGCGGACAACGATTTGAACCGCTAATCAGCGATAATCGGCGCTAATGTCAAGTGCTTGCAGCGACAACGTCCGGACAGAAAACTGCCGGCTTTCTTCCGCTCCCAGTTTATGAGATCAGCGTTGATGAGCGAAGATTAGCGGTTCCAGTTTCGGAATTCGGAATTAACGTGGCAAATCACCGTTCGCCGCCGCGCCCGGTGCGTCGAGAATTTGAATCGTCGTGGACGGACCGAGGTCGGCGGGCGGCGCCCACGAACGCAAGGCCCACACGATTTTTTTGTCGGGCGTGACTTCGATGGCCTGCACCGGCGCATGGTTCGGGTCAATCCGGTCCACCGGCTGGCTGAACCAGTTGTTGATGAGCGTGTTTCCGTTCGGCAGGCGCGTTGCAATCTGGGTGTAGGCAAACTTGTATTCCGGCGCGTCGGCGGCCGTCCATTCCCAGACGGTTTCCCCTTTGCGGTTGATTTCGCGAACAATCAGGTTGGCGCTGGTGGCGGCCAGAATGTTGCCGTTGGCCAGTTCCACGGCTGAAAAACAATTCGGCAAATCCTGCGACCAGAGCGCCTTGCCATTCCAGTCATACTCGACGATTTTTCCCGAATCCAGATGCGCGACCAGAACCGTTCCCGCCGCCGTCACCTGCGCCCGGCGGAACTGGCGGTGGACGCTGTTGGTGTCTCCCGCCGGCAATGTGAACTGGTGCTCGATGGCGCCGGTGGCTTTGTTCATGACGATGAGTTTCGCGGGATTGGCATTCTCGATGAACATCACGCTGTTGGTGCCGATGGGTTTTGCGGTGTGGATTTCGGTGCCGGCGGGCGCGTCAAAATTCCAGACCACGGTTTTGTCCTGGGTGATTTCGGTGATGCCAAACTGGTGGGCGAAAAGGATGTGCCCGTTCGGCTCCAACACCGACTCGCTGATCTCGCCCCGGCCGGAATGCGTGTAGGACCAGACGACCTGGCCGCCCCGGACGATGAAGAGCCGTTCCTCCCGCGCTTCGCCCGTGTAAAGGAAATCATGCTGCGCGAGGCCCTTGCCGGGCAGCACGGCCGGCGAATAAGAAACGGGGGCGGTGCCGGCGCAAAAACCGTTCAGCGCGGCCGCCGCGCCGAACGCGAGGAGAAGGGACAATTTGAAAAATTTCATGGCTTGAGAGGTTTAATTGTTTGTAATGCGTGCTTGGGCTTATTGGCTGCCGATATTGATATCTCGGATTGGTTCACAGTCAAGCCATGAAAAAAATGTTTTGAAACCACCATCAACATTCCGGCGCGAGTAGCCCGGCAATGTTCTTAATCAGGCGTCAGCGGGCGCACGGCTTGGACGCGGTAAAATCGCGCGGGCGCGCTGGTGTCGTTGAAGCCCGCCATGGTGCTGGCACCGGCGGACGGCGAAACAAGTCCCAAGCCGTTGTCAACCAAACCTGTGTTGTAAGGTTTGCCGTTTTCTACAGGCAATATAACCGCTGCGGCACATTTTCCCAAGTAAGATTGGCCGCAGTGCCGTCCGACGCGAAGCTGCTGGTGGTGTTATCATGCCAGGCAGCGATGAACGGCGGAGCCTTGAAAAGGCGATTTATGTCCGGGATGAGTTTGTGATTACCTGCTCACAGCCGGCGACCCTATATTTATCAATAAATAGTTCTTGCAGTTTTTCTAATTTCAATTATTATGGCGCTTGCCATGAACCCCCGGGGTTTTTCCTGTGCCGCAGCTGTTTTTGCCGGCGCCTGCGTTGCGGCAAGCGGGCTTCCGGCGGGCAATCATTTCGCTGCGAACCACGCCAATCTGCCAATCAGTTTCGAGGCCAACATCGGTCAGGCGGATGCGGCGGTTGAATTTCTGGCGCATGGCCAGAATGGAAATCTTCTGCTCATCCACAGCGAGGCCTGGCTTACGCTTCAGAAAAACGGGAGTGAAAATGCGCCGCGCGTTTTGCGGTTTAAACTTGCCGGCGCGAATCTCAATCCCAAACGGGAAGGACTCGATCCGTTGCCGGGCAAGGCAAATTATCTTATCGGCAACGATCACGGTCGCTGGCATAAGGACGCATCCACGTTTGCGAGGGTCAAATACCACGACGTTTATCCGGGAGTGGATTTGATTTACTACGGCAACCAGCAAAATTTGGAATACGACCTGGTGCTTCAGCCGGGCGCGAATCCAAACGACATCCTGCTGCAATTTTCCGGCGCGGACACAATCAGCCTCGCTGCCGATGGCGATTTGATGTTGCAAGTTGCTGGCGATTCCATCCGGCAGCACAAGCCAATTGTTTATCAGGAAACCGGCGGCGCGCGAAAAATGCTTTCGGGCAATTACGTCCTGCATTCTGGAATGCAAGTCGGTTTTGAAATCGCCATTTACGACAAAACCCAACCGCTCGTCATTGACCCGGCGCTGGCTTTTTCGACGACATTCGGCGGCAGCGGCTTGAATCAAGGGCTGGGCGTTGCGGTGGATAGTCAGGACAATGTCTATGTCACCGGCATCACCACATCGGGAGACTTTCCCACGGTCAACCCGTTTCAAACCAACAAGCTCGGCTCCTATTCAGCCTACGTCGTTAAATTCGACACGAATGGTGCGGTGGTTTACTCAACATTTCTCGGCGGCGGCGTGCTCAATGACCAAACCACCACCTCCACCTCCGGCCAGGGCATCGCAGTGGATGCCAACGGCGACGCTTTTGTGACCGGCTACACCACGGCAACAAATTTTCCGATCTTAAACGCCTTCCAAACCAACAAGACGGCCTTGGGTTACAGCGGTCGCAATGCCTTTGTGACCGAATTGAATCCCGCCGGCAACGGGCTGGTCTATTCCACTTATCTCGGCGGCAGCAACAGCGATACGGCCACCGGCATCGCGCTGGACACGAACGACGACGCCATCATCACGGGCTACACCACCTCGACGAATTTTCCAACCGTCCACGCCGCACAGCCTGTTTATGGCGGTAACGGCGACGGCTTCGTCTCCAAGTTGAGCGCCGATGGCGGTTCGCTGGTTTATTCCACTTTTCTTGGCGGCGGCAGTTATGAAAACAGTGACACATCCACAGGCGTGGCGACTCCCGTTGGAGCCGTCGCTGTGGATTTTGACGGCAATGCCTATGTCACCGGCCAGACTTACTCCACCAATTTCCCGGTCCTGAATGCTTTTCAGCCGACCAATGGCACTTCCTATTATGGCGCGTATGGCGCCGCTTTTGTGACCAAGCTGGATCCGGCCGGCAACCTCGTTTACTCGACCTATTTTGGAGGCAGGCTGGGTGACTTCGGGCGCGCCATCGGGGTTGATTTCCAGGGTAATGTCTATTTCGCAGGGAATTCCGCTTTTGGCGATTTGCCGACGACCAACGCAATCCAATCTTCTTTCGGCGGTCGTGGTGCCGTCGGAATCGGCGATGGCTTTGTCGCGGCCTTGGATTTCACCGGCACCAACCTGATTTATTGCACCTATCTCGGCGGCACCGGCGATGACCAAGTCAACGGCATCGCCGTTCGTCCTGACGATGGAGCCGTCGCCGTGACCGGCTTTACCGACTCGCCGAATTTTCCGATGTTGAACGCCGTCCAGGCCGCCGGCAATCAAGGATTTTTTGTGTCTGCCAACGGCGCAACTTCGTGGAATTTGAGCAAGGCCGGTCTGACCAGTGGCGTGATTTATTCGATTCAGGTTGACCCTTCCAATCCCATGACGGTCTATGCCCTCACGGCGAACGGTTGTTTCAAAAGCATGGACGGCGGCGCTGATTGGACGCCCGCGAGCAGCGGTCTGGGATACGTCGCGGGATCATCTTCCGGGTCTCCGGCGGGGCTGCTCGCGATTGACCCCAGTCATTCATCCACGCTCTATGCAGGCTGTTACGACGCGGTTTACAAGTCCACTAATGGCGCAGTCAGTTGGGGACCTGCCGGCACTGGTTTGCCATTTTATCCATGGGTTCAAACCGTCGTGCTTGATCCGAACGTGCCGGCGACCCTTTACGCCGGGACTTATTCCGCCGGGCTATTCAAGAGCACTGATGGCGGAAACACTTGGAACGCGGCGACCAACGGTTTGAATACGCTGAACATCCAGGATCTGGTGGTGGATCCGAACAATTCATCCAAAGTCTATGCCGGCGCCGGCGGATTCGGCTCGACTGCCTCGCTCTACAAAAGCACGAATGGAGGCGGCAACTGGGCCTTGCTGGGTGGCGGGTTGCGAAACGGACCTGTCAATCTGCTGATGGCCAGTTCGTCCAATCTTTACGCGGTGGTTGGCAACTCATTGAGCTTTCCCGCTGGCAGCGCGCCCGCATTCCAAATCAGCACCAACGGCGGCACCAATTGGTCGTCGCTTCTGATTGCTAACGGTCTTAATTTTACCGCCTTGGCCATTGCCCCGCCAACGACTCCGGCGCTCACCATCGCCAGTTCGGGAGCTAATGACAATGTCTCCTGGCCGGCTTCATTCGCGGGTTACGTTCTGCAATCCACGGCCTCGCTCAATCCGGCCAACTGGAAGCCGGTCATGCTGTCGCCGGTGACAAACAAGGGCAACTTGGTCATCACCGTTCCTGTGTCCGGTTCGCAGGGATATTATCGTCTGCTCCTGACTAATAGCACGGCCGTCCTGCCGGCGACGCTTTATCTGGGCACCGACCAGGCCAGTGGCCAGGGCGTGCTCAAAAGCATGGATGGTGGCAATAGCTGGAACATCGCGGGACCGGCCGGTGACACCATCAATGCGCTGGCCGTCAACCCCGCCTACCCTGCCACGATTTATGCCGGTTTGAATGGCGGACGCGACGCCTTTGTTACGACATTGACGCCCAGCGGCCAGCTTTACTTTTCTACTTATCTCGGCGGCTCCGGAGCAGACCAAGGCACAGCTCTGGCCATGATTGACTCGGCCACTGTTGCAGTGGCTGGTTCGACTCTTTCAAGCGACTTTCCAGCAAGTGCCTCCAAGCTGGTTCAAGCGTTCAAAAGTAAAATCACCCTTGACAGTGCCAAGCCTTTGGATGCCTCCGTGGAGAATTCAGATTTTGGTGACGATCCTTGGGATGGCATTCTTCTTTTTTGCGCCGGCGTGGTCCGGTGTCCAGAAAACCAAGTGGAAAACTATACGATGAAAAGAGGGGATTACTTTGAAGCAAAATCTTTCGAGTTCAATTCTACCCCAGTTTTGGCGGATGGAGGAACTTATCCGCCTGGGATTAAAAGTTCCCTTAGCTTTGGAGTTACGACAGTTCTCACTGTGTCCGGAACGGTAAGTAATACAGCCCAACCAGGCCTATATACTTTTAAATGGAATTATTCAGATGGAGATTGTAAGTGGTCCGTGACCTTCAACCTTACTGTTACCAACTAAGATTGTTAATGCAAAACACTGACTACGGACCGTTCGTGTTCAACAACCGGAAATAGGCGCTGCCTGCCGTGGGCATGACGCTGACGCTTTTGTTGGTCCCGTCGTCATTAATCGAGCCGCTGAAATTCGACCACGTCAACGGGTTCAAAGTCAAATTGCTTTGCAGCATGAAATTCGCGGCGGCCGACGGCCAGGAGACGGCGAAGTTGCCGGCCGCCGGCTTGATGTTCAGCGATGGCGGTGACGGGAGGACGACGACAAACATCGTGCCGCTGCCATTTGTCCCGCCATAGGGCGTCGTGCCAAAAAGATTGTAGCCGGACAAGACCACACCCGCCCTCGTCCCGCCGCCGTCGCTGTTGGTGAAGACTCCGGTTCCGTTGTCGCTTGGGGACGTAAAGCTGTGCAGCAGCGTGAAGTTGTTGCCGTTGGTATTGATGGAAAACACCGTGCCACCGCCGCCGTTGGTGCCGCCCTCCAACGTGGTTCCATAGAGCGTGTTGCCGGACAAAAACAAGGTTCCCTCCGGTGCCATCCCATCGGCATTGGTATAATTGTAATAACCATTCACATCTTCGGTTCCCCACGCAGAAAAGCTTTTCAGCACCATGAAATTGCTTCCGCTGGTGTCAATCTTGAACAGCGTGCCGCTGCCAAATTTGCCTCCGCCCGAAGTCGTGCCATAGAGCGTGTTGCCGGACAAGACCAGGCCGCCCGCCGGGCCGTAACCATTGGTGCCCCTTTGGCTTGAAAAAACGTGGAGCGTTTGAAAACCAGTGCCGTCGTTGTTGACCGTATAGACCGTGCCATAGCCGCCCGTGCCGGGGCCTGCGCCGTTCGTGCCGCCGAAGAACATCACCCCATACAGCGGGATAAGAGTTACAGCATTTGCCTTGGCTCCGGCCTTATGCACCGACGCAGGCAAAACGCCCGGCCCCGGAATTAACTGGCGTGGATAATATCCACCGGGGATGGTGCAATCAACCTCGACAGGAGCATTGCCAGAACCGAGGCCGCCCGGGAAAAAAAGAATCGAGCCATTTGGCCCGGGGCCGGATTGCCCTGTCACCGTCACCGTTTGGGATGCATCTATGCAAACGGAACTTGCGCCCACTCCATTCGGGCAGGCGGGAAATGAGACCGACTGGGGATTGCTTCCATCGGTGTTCATTTCGGTCAACGTGCCGCTGAAATTGTTGCCGCCAACCGAGGTTGTCACCGCAATGGTGTCCGGCAGGCCGTCACCGTTGGCATCCCCGGCCGCAAGGGCAGTCCCATACAAGCCACCGCTGGCATCGGGAAAAACGAACAAGCTTGAAGTGGAAAAGGAGCCGTCACTGTTTGCAGTCAAAGTGCATATTCCGCCGAAGCCATTACCGCCGCCGCCACACACCGCACCGAAGGTAACACCGCCCCCACCGGAAGCGGCGGGCTTCGCACCGGCGGGAACAGCGCGCCCGCCGGGAACAGGGGACTTCGGATCACCGAAATTTGCGCCGTTGCCCAGGCTGTTCAGATTTGGAGCATCAAAAATTAAAAAATCAAGAATAGTTCCCGTTCCCTGCGCTTCAAGCCGCAGTGCGGCGGCCAGCGCGAAAATAATAAACATGCACAATTTCAGTTTGGTTTTCATGATTTTCCTTGATTTGGTTCTTCCCGGATGAACGATGCTTTCTCCTGTCAACGCGTTATTACGCCTCATCTGACTTAATTACAACTAAAATATCGCATTAGAATGCGCTTTGCCATTGGAAGCGTGCCATGATGCGGCGCCGATTCGCCCAGGCTCAAGGATGCTGTTGTTGGGTGAACAGATTCCCCATTGGCGAACCGAAAGTGGCGAAATAATTCACCCCATCGTCGGGCATGTGAAAGCGCAAACGCGCCGGATTTGTCCAGTGGGTTCTGATTTTGAAAGGTTCGGGATTTCAATTGATTCGGCGAACTGGCTGGCCGGGCTGTTCCACTTGCCAGGGCCGGCGGCGTTGGCGGCATTGACTATCGCGGTGTTGGTAACACTCGGCGTCGGGATCGAAAATGTGAAATGAGAATTTAGCAGGTTGCGTTGTCCATCCCATGCACGCTTTCCCTTCAGCCCATTTGGTTCAACGGCTCAACACCAACACCGTTCACTGCTGCATCCGGAAGAAGACATCGGGCGCGCTGTTGCTGAAGATGAAGGCGTTTTGCGGCACGCCGTTGCTCGCGGTCATCCACGGCCCGGCCACATTGGTGGCGGTCTGCAAGGTGAAATTCGTCCCCGCTGACGCCGGCCACAGGACCACGATTTGTCCGCCGGCAGCGCCGATGGACAGCGGCGGGACATTCGTGCTGACCAGGTTGATGGAAAGGGACTGGTTGGTGTAGCCGCCCAAGCTGTCCGCCGCCTGCACGCTGAAATAGAACGTGCCGCTGGCCGCCGCCATTCCCGAAAGGAGACCGTTCGTGGCCAGGTTCAGGTTCGGCGGCAGGCTGCCGGACGACAGCGCCCAACTGTAAGGCGCGCCGCCAAAGGGCACCCCGGCGGTGGCCTGCAATTGCTGGCTGTAATTCAGGCCGTTGGTGCCATTGGGCAAAGTGCTCGTGGCGATTTGCAGCGCGTTGCTGATGGAAAGGGAATATTGCCGGTTGGTCGTGTTGCTGCCACCGTCGTTGACCTGAACTGTGAAAAGAGAACTGGCACCAGAGGTGGGATAGCCGGAAAGCGTATAAAATTGTCCGCCGGGATAGAGATTCAGGTTGTTGGGCAACGAGCCGGCGGGCTGCGACCAATTGTAAATGCCGCTGCAATCCGAAGCCTGGATGGATTGGTTGTAAAAGACGCCGACCTCGCCGACGGGCAGCGGCGAAACGGGGCTGATGGAAATGCCGCCGCACGACTGGACCACAAAATTGGTCACGGCATTGTTGCTGGCGATGTTGACATACACGTTGTTCGGACAGGCATAGTTGCCGAGCTGGCTCAAGCTGTCGCTGCCGCCATTGCAGTTGAGGCTCACGTTCCAGAGGCCGTTGGTCACGTTCAGCGAATAATTGCCGTTGCTGTCGGTGTCCACGTAGGTCTGATAGTTCGTGTTGTTGATGTTGGCAGAGGTGGCCACGCCGACGCCGGCAATGTTGTTGCCATTGCTGTCCTTTACGTTGCCGCTGATGGTGTTGGTCGCGAAGATGGCGGTGAAGTTCACCAACAATGCCTGACCGACGGAGATATTGGTGCTCCCGTTTTGATCCAATTGCGGTTGTGAAAAGACATAATTGGCCGGACCGCTGTCGCTGCCGATGCTGATCTGCCAGGTATCGTTCAGGCCCAGGCCGCCCAGCACGCCGACGACGTAGTTCCCGTTCGTATCCGTGTAGCCGTCCATCGAATACAAGTTGCTATTGCTGTCGTAGGCATTGACGTCCAGCGCCGCCATGGGCCTTCCCGTGTTATCTTTGACGCTGCCGTAAAACAACGCGCTGGCTTTGGGAAAGGGCACCAAGACATTCGCGCCGTTGTTGACATTGGTGCCGTTGTTCGATCCCACATAGCCATGAACAATCAGTCCTGAATCATCCGAACCCACATTCCACCCGCCGGGGGTGACATGCGCGGTGAAATTGCCATTGGTATCGGTAAAGGTGATTGACAGTAGATTGTTGATGGACTCCACCGGCAGGAAAACGCCGGGCAATCCGATGGTGTTGTTCGCGGCGTCCACAAATTTGCCGGTGAGGGTGGTCGTGGTATTGGTGAGCGTCAAATTGGTGCTGATGATCTGGCTGCTGCCGAGGGTGACGACCGGGGCTTTTTTGATGTTGAAGACATAATTGGTCGCAAACGCCACCAACGTATAAGTGCCCGCCGGCGCCATGAGCGAATAGGCGCCCGCCTTGTTCGCGACCGTGCCGCCCAAAGGCTGGCCCAGGCCGTTATGTCCCGAACGCGGCGGAGGAAACAGCACGATAATGGCGTTGGACAACGTCGTGCTGCTGCTGTTGCTGACCACGTTGCCGGTGAACATTTGCGCGAAGGGAAAATTGGTGACGCTGAAGTTGTTGGTCTGCGGCGGAAAATGCCCCGCCGGACTGGAAAATTTATACAAATAATTTCCGACGAGGTTCTGCACGAAATCGCCGTTGGCAAAGTTCCATTTCGCGGTGATCTGGCCGTTGACCGCGCCGTCCGTGTCGCCGGGAACATTGCTGTTCGTGACCGTGCCAATGACCATGCCCGCCTGGCCGTCCGTCAGGTTGAACTGCTGCATCATCATGTCTCCTCCGTCAACCATGCCGTTGGTGTCGGCATCCAGAAATTTCTGGACGACCACCGTGTCTCCGCTCGTCAGGCCGGTGACTTGCAACGTGATCACACCGGTGTAAGTGTTGCTGACGGCGTTGGGTGTGATGGTGAAGACGGGGGCGCCCAGAGCCATCGGGCAAATGCCCGCAAACAACGCTGCCATGAGAAATAGGTTCCTGCTGGATTTCATGAGTGATTGTATATTTATCAACGAAATGCTTCCGATGGTGGCATCTTCATCCCACGGGCGGGTTCCGTCAAGTTTTTTGGGCGGTGCCTTGAATCGGTGGCGGCGGTGCTGCCGCGCCACCGCGATGCGCCCGCCAAACTGAAATTATGGCGCCATCGCTTTTGGGGACGCTCCGGCAAACAGGTTTTTCGTGAATGCAAATTTTGTTTGCACAACGGCGCGCGTTTCGTAACTTCACCCGCGCCGGGAAATTTTTCCGAGCAACGTATGACAAGAAAACCATTGTCGGGCGCGGAATTGAACGAGCTGGTGGCGGGTTTGAACAAGCTCGCTCACAATCTGTGGTGGACGTGGAACCAGGAGGCGCAGGATTTGTTCCAGGAACTGTCGCCGCGCGGCTGGCAGAACCTGTTTCACAACGCCGTGGCCATTTTGCGCGAGGTGTCGGACTACGAACTGCGCGTGCATTTGCAGGAAGCGGGTTTCCAGGAGCACGCCCGCGCCGTGCTGCAAAATTTCGAGTCGTATCTCAAAGAGACGAACACGTGGGGGCGCAAGAACGCGCCGGAACTGCACCAGAATCCGGTCGCCTATTTTTCCGCCGAGTTCGGTTTCCACGAGTCGCTGCCGATTTCGGCGGGCGGCCTCGGCATCCTGTCGGGCGACCACACCAAATCCGCGAGCGACCTCGATCTCGGCTTTGTGGGCATCAGCCTGTTTTACCGCGAGGGCTATTTCCAGCAGGCGATTGACACGAACAACTGGCAGACGGAATTCTACAATTTGATCAATCCGCAGAACGTGCCGCTGGAGCCGGTGCTGAACGCCGAGGGCGAGCGGCTCATTTGCAACGTCGAGGTCAACATGGAAAACGTGGCGTTCCAGGCATGGCGCGTCAACGTCGGGCGCGTGCCGGTCTATTTGATTGACACCAATCTGCCGGAAAACGACGAGCATTTCCGCAGCCTCACGTCGCGGGTGTATGGCGGCGACAGCACCACGCGCATCATGCAGGAACTTCTGCTCGGCGTCGGCGGCGTGCGGCTGCTGCGCGCACTCGGCATCCAGCCCTCGGTGTTCCACATGAACGAGGGCCACGCGGCGTTTCTCACGCTGGAGCTGATGCGCGAGAAGATGGCGGGCGGCCAGAAATATGCCGACGCGCTGGCCGAGACGAAGGCGCATTGCATCTTCACCACGCACACGCCGGTGGAGGCCGGACACGACCGCTTTTCGCCGGCCATGATGGATTATGCGCTGCACGGTTACCGCGCGCTGCTGCCCGTGCCGTGGACGGACATCCTGGGTCTGGGCCGCGTGGATCCGAAAAACGCCGACGAACCGTTTTGCATGACGGTGCTGGCGCTGAAATTATCGCGCGCGGCCAACGCCGTGAGCGAATTGCACGGACAAGTCAGCCGCCACATGTGGCAGTCGCTTTATCCAGGCGTGTCGGAGGACAAGGTTCCCATCGGCCACATCACCAACGGCATCCATCTGCTCGGCTGGATGAAAGGCTCCGTGCGGCAGTTCTGGCGCGGGAAGCTGACCATCGGCACGTCCGGCGAAATGCCGGAAGGCATGACCGTCTGGCGCAAACGCGCCGGCGCCGACTGGGCCGCGACGATTCACAAAAGCGAATTCTGGCAGCGCATGGTGGATCCGAATTTCCTCTCGGACGAGGAGTTGTGGGCGTTGCGCTATCGTCTGCGCCGCGAACTGATTGAGTTCGCCCGGCGCCGCCTGTTGCAGCAAAGCCACCAGGTCACGGCGGGCGATTACATCCGGTTCGACCGCCTGCTGAATCCCGACGCGCTCACCATCGGGTTCGCCCGGCGCTTCGCCACCTACAAACGCGCGCCGCTGATATTCCAGCAGTTCGACAACATTGTGAAACTCGCGCACGACAAACAGCGCCCCGTGCAATTTATTTTTGCCGGCAAGGCGCACCCGCGCGACGACGAAGGCAAAAAATTCATCCAGCAAATCATCCACTTGAGCAAGCACAGCGACCTCGCCGGCAACCTGGTCTTCATCGAAAACTACGACATCCACGTCGCGCGGCAGATGGTTTCCGGCTGCGACATCTGGCTGAACAATCCGCGCCGCCCGCTCGAAGCCTCCGGCACCAGCGGCATGAAGGCGAGCTGCCACGGCTGCATGAACATGAGCATCCTCGACGGCTGGTGGCGCGAAGGCTACAACGGCGAAAACGGCTTTGCCATCGGCAAGGATTCGAACGCGGACAACGTCGCCGAGCAGGACCGCGTGGACAGCGCGAATCTTTACCAAGTGCTCACCGAGCAGGTCGTGCCGATGTTTTTCAACCGCGACGTGCAGGGCATCCCGCGCCAGTGGCTCCAGCGCATCCGCCACACGATGATGACGCTCGTGCCGCAATTCACCACCGACCGCATGGTCAAGGAATACACGCGGAATTATTATCTGGCGAAGTGACACCGGAAATTTCCGGCATCGTCAAGCGGACGGCTTTCTGCCCGCAAGCACCTCCCGCTCGGCGGCGATGATGCAATCGCGCATCGCGGCGGCATCCGGCGCGGCCCGGAGCTGTGACAGCATTTCCGTCTTGAGCGCCATCATGCAAAGGCGTGACAGCGTGTGCAGATGAATCCGGTCGTCCTGGCAGCACAGCAGAAAAATCAAATCCGTCGGCCTGCCATCCGGCGATCCGAAATGGATTTCCTGAATGGGCCGCCCCACCACAATGAACGACGATTCAAAGAGGTAGGGCTGGTGGAAACGCGGATGCGGAATCGCAATCCCGCCGGGCAGGGCCGTCGGACAAAGCTCTTCACGCGCCTCGAGGCTCTCCAGCAATTCTTTCGGATCGGTGAGTTGTCCGGTTTTTTCCGCCAGCGCCACCAGGTCGCGCAACACCGAGGCTTTTGTCTTCGAGGTCATCGCCGAATTGACCGCGCCCCGGTCGAGCATTTCCGGCAGGATGGCTTCGTCCGGCAGAAATTCCCGCGTCCCGCGCGTCGTCTTCCGGTGATACTCCTCCAGACGTTGTTCCGGCAAACCGAGTATGCGCTGGGAAGCCCAGGCATCAAGGTCGCGTTTGCTGAAGACGATCCGTCCGCCGCGTTTTTCAAATGGAATCTCGCGGTCCTTGACCCGCCGCTCGACATCGGCGCTAGTCAGGTGCAAATACCGGGCCGCTTCTTCAAGGTTGAGCATTTGATATGGCATAAATCGCCGGCGTCAATTGGATTGCGTTTTAATCGGCCTGTGAACACAGGATATAATATCCCCTGTGTCAATGGCCACGCCGTCGAAACAGGTCTTTTGGCGCAGATTAGCGTGAATTAGCGGTTCAAAATTATTTTTCAGATTGAATTGAATCGCTCCGCAAGCCATTCCGTTCTTGAATTTCGCCCCACCGCGCGTAAATTCTCTGCCGCCAAGATATGAATTACAAAATCTCTAAAGCAGCCGCGTCGCTGTCGCCATCGCTCACGCTCGCCATTGACGCCAAGGCCAAGGCCATGAAGGCCGCGGGCGAGGACGTCGTCGGCTTCGGCGCGGGCGAACCGGATTTCGACACGCCGCAGCACATCAAGGACGCCGCCGCCAAGGCGCTCGCCGCCGGGTTCACCAAATACACGCCCAGCAGCGGCATTCCCGAATTGCGCCAGGCCATCGCCGACAAATTCAAACGCGAGAACGGTCTGACTTACAAGCCGTCCCAAATCATCGTCTCCTGCGGCGGCAAACATTCCTGCTACAACACCATTCTGGCGACCTGCGAGGCGGGCGACGAGGTCATCATCCCCGCGCCATATTGGTTGAGCTACCCGGAAATGGTCAAGCTCGCGGGCGCGAAACCGGTGATTTTACAGACCACGGACAAGACGGAATTCAAGGTGACGCCCGCGCAACTCCGCGCCGCCATCACGCCGAACACGCGGCTGTTCGTTCTCAATTCGCCGAGCAATCCCACCGGCAGCGTTTATTCGCCCGAAGAAGTGAAGGCGCTCGGCGACATTTGCATCGAGAAAAACGTCCTCATCATGAGCGACGAAATTTACGAACATTTGCTTTACGATGGCGCGGTTCACAAGAGCGTTGCCAGTTTTTCGCCGGCGCATTACGACCACACCATCATCGTCCACGGCCTGGCGAAGGCGTATTCGATGACCGGCTGGCGGCTGGGATTTCTGGCCGCGCCGGAGCCGATTGCCCGGGCCATTGACGCCGTGCAAAGCCACAGCACGAGCAACCCGACTTCGTTCGCGCAAAAAGGCGGCGTCGCCGCGCTCACCGGCCCGCAGGATCACCTGCCCGTCTGGCTCGCGGAATACGACAAGCGCCGCCGCTACGCGCACGCGAAATTGAATTCCATTCCCGGCATCACCTGCGTGAATGCCAAGGGCGCGTTTTATTTGTTTCCGAACATTTCCAAGACCGGCCTCAAGTCCGCCGATTTCTGCGCGAAGCTGCTGGAGCAGGAAAAGGTCGCCGCCGTTCCGGGCATCGCCTTCGGCGCGGACGATTACATCCGCTTGAGCTACGCCACCAGCATGGCGAACATCGAGAAGGGCCTGGACCGGATTGATAAATTCTGCCGGACGCTGGTGAAGTGATTCTCCCGGAGCAGCGAACGTCAGTTCGCTCCATCTGAAAATCCTCCCGGCAAAAGAATGAGCCGATGTGAATCGGCTCGTTCTTTTTTTCGAATTCAATTTCCATTTGACTATTCAGTCAATTGCCGTATTTTGGCGGTTCTTGAAAAAAACGAGCCATGCCCGACCGGGCGACACCAGAGAAAAGCTGCTGCAAGTGGCTTTTGATCTCATTTGGAACCAGAGTTACGGCTCCGTGAGCGTGGATCATATTTGCGCGCGCGCCCGCGTCAACAAAGGCAGTTTTTATCATTTTTTTCCGTCCAAGTCCGAACTGGCGGTGGAGGCTTACGAGGAGCATTGGCGGGAAAAGCAGCCGGAATTGGACCGGATTTTTTCCCCACAGATTCCGCCGCTGGAGCGTTTGGAACTTTGGTGCCGGAACATCTGTGAACGGCAGAAGCAGAAGGCGGAAAAGTATGGCCACGTTTGCGGCTGCCCGTATGCGAGCCTGGGCGCTGAACTGGCCACGCAGGATGAGGAAATCCGGACCAAGACGCAGGAGCTGGTGGACCGCAACATCCGGTATATTGAAAGCGCGTTGACGGATGCCCGGCTGCAAGGGCTGGTGGCCATTGGCAACCCACGGGACGCGGCCCGGCGGGTGCATTCGATTGTGCTGGGCCTGTTGCTTCACGCCAAAATCCATAATGATCTTGAAGTGCTGCAAAATTTGGAGTCAACTATCATGGAGCTTATTGGAGCCAGGGAGATGGGGTTTAGCCGGATCACGAGCCAGTCGAAAACGAAGCAGCGTTCCAGCGTTTATTAACTACCAGTCAACAGACAGCAACACTATGTGGATTGTTTTATTAGCCCTGCGCCGGCCTTACACGTTTGTGGTGGCCGCGCTGTTGCTGGTCATATTGACGCCCTTCATTTTGCTGCGCACGCCCACGGATATTTTCCCAGCCATCAACATTCCGGTCGTCAGCATCATCTGGAGTTACACCGGCCTCGATGCCCAGCAGGTGGAACAACGCGTCATCTACGTCAATGAGCGCGCGTTGACCGTCACGGTCAACAACATCGAGCACATCGAATCCACTTCTTACAACGGCCTCGGCGTGATCAAGGTTTTTCTCCAACCCGGCGCGTCCGTGGATTCCGCCGTGGCACAAATAACCGCCGTCGGCCAGACCGTTATAAAGCAGATGCCGCCGGGCATGACGCCGCCGTTGATCATTCAATACAACGCCTCGACGGTGCCGATTTTGCAATACAGTTTCAGCAGCTCAAAAATGTCGGAGCAGGAATTGGCAGACACGACGGCCAATCAGGTTCGCGTCGGTCTGGCGAACGTGCCCGGTGCGATGATTCCATTTCCTTACGGTGGCAAGCAGCGCGTCATCGCGGTGGATTTGAGCCTGCCCTCGCTCAAGGCCAAAAACATCCAGGCGCAGGATGTCATCAGCGCCATCAACGCGCAAAACCTTGTCCTGCCCAGCGGCACCGCCAAAATCGGCGCGACGGAATACTCGGTGGCAGTGGACGCCAACGCACATCTCATTGACGATTTGAATCATCTGCCGATCAAAATTGTCAATGGCGCGACCATCTATTTGAGCGACGTGGCGCAGGTCCACGATGGCTACCTGCCGCAGCAAAATGCCGTCCGCCAGGACGGCGTGCGCGGCGCGTTGCTGACCATCATGAAGGCGGGGAACGCCTCGACGCTGGACGTGGTGCGTGGAGTCAAAGCCTCATTGCCACACGTCATGGCCTCGGTCACATCGGATTTGCACGTCAAGGAATTCGCCGACCAGTCGCTGTTCGTGCGCGCGGCCATCAGCGGCGTTTTGAAGGAAGGCATCATCGCCGCCGCGTTGACTGCCGCGATGATCCTGCTGTTCCTCGGCTCATGGCGCAGCACATTCATCATCGCGCTGTCCATCCCGCTGGCCGTGCTTTGCTCCATCGCCGCGTTGAGCGCGCTGGGTGAAACGATCAATCTCATGACGCTGGGTGGTCTGGCGCTGGCGGTGGGAATTTTGGTGGACGACGCGACCGTCACCATTGAAAACATCCACCGGCACATGGCGCTGGGCGAACCGTTGGAAGACTCGATCCTCAAAGGTTCGCAGGAAATTGTGCTGCCGGCGTTCGTCTCGGCGTTGTGCATTTGCATCGTGTTTGTGCCGATGTTTTTTTTGTCCGGCGTGGCGCGTTATTTGTTTGTGCCGCTGGCGGAAGCCGTGGTGTTTGCGATTCTGGCCAGCTACCTCATTTCCCGCACGCTCGTGCCCACGCTGGTGATGTGGCTCTACCGCGGGGTCAAACTGCACGGCGAACACCTTGACCACTCAAAAGTTCCATTCTGGATTTTGCCGTTCGTCCGCTTCCAGGATTTTTTTGAAAAGGGCTTTGACCGCTTTCGCCACGGCTATCGCGCCCTGCTGGCGAGCTGTTTTGAACACCGCAAACCGTTCATCATTTTCTTCCTAGCGTTTTGCGTCGGCTCGTGGCTGCTCACGGATACGCTGGGCCGGAACTTTTTCCCCAGCGTGGACACCGGGCAATTCCTGTTGCATCTGCGCGCGCCCACCGGCACGCGCATCGAGGAAACCGAACGGCTGGCCGGCGAGGTCAACGCCGTCATCCGCAGCGAAATTCCACCGGGTGAGCTTGGCGGCATTCTCGACAACATCGGCATTCCCAACTCCTCGATCAATTTGAGCTACAACACCAGCGGCATCATCGGCGCAGGCGATGTTGACATTTTGGTTTCGCTCAAGCCCGGCCACGCATCCACGGCGGATTACGTGCGGCGGCTGCGCGCGCGGCTGAACCGCGAATTTCCCGGCGCCATGTTTTATTTTCTGCCGGCGGACATCGTGAGCCAGACGCTCAACTTCAGCCTGCCCGCGCCGTTTGACGTGCAGATCGTCGGCCGCGACCAGGTCAAAACCCGCGAACTCGCCGTGCGGCTGGCGGATCAAATCAAAAAAATCCCCGGCGCGGTGGATGTGCGCGTGCAACAGCCGAACAACCTGCCGCAGTTCAGCATCACCGTTGACCGCGTCAAGGCCGCCGAACTGGGGCTGACCGAACAAAACGTCGCCAGTTCCGTCCTGCTCGAATTGAGCGGCAGCAGCCAGGTGTCGCCAGCCTACTGGCTCAACACGGCAGTCGGCGTGCAATACCTCATCAACGTCAGCGCGCCGCAATACGCGATGGATTCGGTGCAACAGCTCAATGCGATGCCGGTGAGCGCCGGCCTGCTGGGAAACGGCGGACAGATTCTCGCCAATGTCGCCGGCCTCAAGAGGGTTGAAATACCGCCAGTGGTCTCGCATTACAATGTTACGCCAGTCATTGACATTTATGGCGGCGTGGACAGCCGCGACCTCGGCGGCGTTTTGAGCGACATCCAGCCGCTCGTCAAACAAATCAAAAAGGATCTGCCGCGCGGCGGCGACATCATCGTGCGCGGCCAGGCTGAAACCATGAGTTCCAGCTATCTCGGCCTCGGACTCGGTTTGGTCATGGCCATCATCCTGATTTATTTCCTGCTCGTGGTGAATTTTCAAAGCTGGCTCGACCCGTTCATCATCATCACCGCGTTGCCCGGCGCGCTGGCGGGCGTCATTTGGGGATTGTTTTTGTCGCAAACCACGTTGAGCGTTCCGGCGTTGATGGGCGCCATCATGAGCATGGGCGTGGCCACGGCCAATTCCGTGCTGGTCGTTTCCTTCGCGCGGGAAAATCTTCATCGCGGACTTGATCCGATCGCCGCCGCAATGGAATCCGGAGTCAGCCGCATCCGCCCGGTTTTGATGACCGCGCTCGCGATGATCATCGGCATGGCGCCGATGAGCCTCGGCCTCGGCGAAGGCGGCGAACAAAATGCGCCGCTCGGTCGCGCCGTCATCGGCGGACTGGTGTTTGCCACGATTGCCACGCTGTTTTTTGTTCCCGTCGTTTTCAGTTTCATGCACCGGCATCACAAGCCACCGCCAACCAATCCATCTTAACGCCATGAACCCAACACCACCTTCATCGTCCGCGCCGCCGCCGGTCCGTTTGCGCCGCGTCGCGGAAATTGTCATTGTCCTCGTCATCATCGGCCTCGTCATCGGCCTCGTGCCGCGCTGGCTGGCGCACCGGAAACTACTGGCGGAGACGCGCAGCGATTCCGTTCTGACCGTGAATGTCATTTCGCCGGTGGCATCCCAACCGGATCTGGGCACACCGCTGCCTGCCGACGTTCAGGCGTTCGTGCAGGCCACGATTCACGCGCGCGCCAGCGGCTATTTGAAAAACTGGTTTGTGGACATCGGCGACCAGGTCACCAACGGCCAGGTGCTCGCGGAAATTGACACGCCGGAATTGGATCAGCAGCTCGCCCAGGCCAAGGCGGAAGTGGACCAGGCAAACGCCAATCTGGCGCTGGCCAAAGTCACTGCCGACCGCTGGACGAATTTGCTCATAACCGCCAGCGTCAGCGAGCAGGAAACCGTCGAGAAAACGGCGGATTACACTTTGAAGCAGGCGGACGTCGAAGCCGCGCAGGCAAATGTCCAGCGGTTGAAAGATTTGAAAAATTTCGATCACGTCACCGCGCCGTTTGACGGCATTGTCACCGCGCGCAACACCGACATCGGCCAGCTCATCGCCGCCGACAGCGGGCCGGAATTGTTTCGCATGGCGCAAACCGACCCGCTCCGCATTTATGTGCGCGTGCCGCAGCCGTTCGTTCACGCCATCGCTCCCGGCCAGAAAGCCGGGCTGACATTCACGGAAATGCCCGGCCGGGTTTTTGAAGCCAAAGTCACGCGCACCGCCGGCGCGGTGGATCCCGCCTCGCGCACGTTGCAGGTTGAATTGCAGGTGCCCAATCCGCGCGGCGAAATTCTCGCCGGCAGTTACGCGCAGGTGCGCTTCAACGAAGCCGCCACCGCAAATGTCCTGACGCTTTCGGACAACGCGCTGATTTTTCGCGCGCAGGGAATGCAGGTCGCGCTCGTCAGCAGCGACAACAAGGTGAAATTGCAATCCGTCACGCTCGGGCGCGATTTCGGCAACACGGTTGAAGTCCTCGCCGGCTTGAGCGCGACCGACCGTGTCATCAACAATCCGCCCGATTCCATCGCCGACGGAATGGCGGTCCAGGTGGAGCAGCCGGCGGGAACCAATTCAGCGGCGAAATGAGAAAATATATTTTCATTGGCGTCGTCGCGCTGGCAGCCGGTCTGGCCGGCTGTGTCGTCGGGCCGGATTATCACCGCCCGAATGCGCTGCCAAACCAGCCGCTCCCCCAAAATTTTGACGACAACAGTCCGGCCAATACAAATCAGGGCAACTGGAAAATTGCCGAACCATCCGCCAATTTGCCGCGCGGCGAGTGGTGGGGGGTGTTTGGCGATCCGGAGTTGAACCGGCTGGAAACGCTGGCCTTGACCAATAATCAAAACCTGGCCGCCGCCGCGGAACGTTTTGAAGAGTCCCGGGCGCTGGCCTCGGCGGCCAACGCGAATTTTTATCCACAACTGGCGGCGGGCGGCACGCCCAACAGCGACATCAATCGCCAGCGCACCAGCGTCAACCAACCCCAAAATGGACAGCCCGCCGGCGCGGCGCACACCTACGACACGTTCACCGCGCCGCTTTACCTCGGCTGGGAAATTGATTTGTGGGGGCGCGTGCGGCGGCAATCGGAGGCCGCCCATGCGCTCTCCGCCGCCAGCGCCGATGATTTGGAATCCGCCCGGCTGGATGTGGCGGCTGAAGTCGCGGATGATTTTTTCATGGTCCGCACGCTGGACGATGAATATGCGCTGATCACCAACACGATTGAAGCGTATCAACGGTCGCTGGAACTCACGCAGAACCGCCGGAGCGGCGGCATCGCTTCCGATCTCGATGTCGCGCAGGCGGCGACCATCCTGCACAGCGCCGAAGCGCAGTTGCCCGAGTTGAAATTGCGCCGCGCGGAGAGGCTGCACGCGCTGGCCGTGCTGTGCGGCGAATCGCCGGTTGATTTTTTCATCGCCACCAGCGCGCCAGCCGCCGCAACGGTTCCGGAAATTCCGCCGAGTCTGCCGAGTGAATTGCTCGAGCATCGCCCGGACATCGCGGCGGTGGAACGGCGCATGGCCGCCGCCAACGCGGATGTCGGCGTCGCCAAGTCCGCTTTTTTCCCGGCCGTTCGCATCAACGGGCTGGCCGGTTTTCAGTCCATTGATTCGAGTTCGTGGTTCAATTGGCCGAGCCGGTTTTGGTCGGTCGGGCCGTCCGTTCAACTGCCGCTGTTCACCGGCGGCTTTAACCGCGCGCAGCTCGCCGCCGCGCGCGCCGCCTACAACGAAACGGTGGCCGATTATCGCCAGACCGTGCTGGGCGCTTTCGGCGAAGTGGAGGACGCGCTGGCCGCGCAATTGTTGCTGGCGGATGAATGGAACGCTGAAAACCAGGCGCTGGCCTCGTCGCGCCGGACGCTGGAGATCGCCAACAATCGTTACCAATCGGGGTTGGTGACTTATCTCGATGTGGCCACCGCGCAAACCGATGCGTTGAACCATGAGCAGGCGACGGTGCAACTGGCCGGCGCGCGCCTGACGGCGGCCATCAATCTGATCAAGGCCCTGGGTTGCGGCTGGCCACCGGCAGCGAAATAATTTCCACCGCGTTTGCGCGTTGAAACTGAAATTTTTTGCGGTCTTTGTGTTCTTTGGGCTGATTTTTGGCGCAACCGCGCAAGCTGCGGATTATTTTATTTGTCCGGCGGTTTGACTGCGGATTGGATTTGTTTGGCCAGCGCGTTGTATTTTTCCACAACGTCATTCCGGTCCTTCACCTCGTCGTTGTATTTCTGCACGAGGTCGTTGCGCTGGGCGACGAGGTTGGTGATGGCTTCATTTTGCTTCCCAATGCCGGCGTAGGCGTCCGTCAACTTCGCCTCCAGCGCGTCCACGGCGGTTTTGTATTGCGCGATTTCGTTGGTAAAATTGTTGTTTGCGAATTGCAGTTGCGTGATTTCGACCCTTTGCGAAATGACGAGTTGTTCATTAGTTGCGGCGGCGGCCTTGATTTCGGCGAGGCTCGCGTCCATCTGGTTCACCTGATGATTCAGCGTGGCGATGGAATTGGTGTAGCCCTGGATGGCGGCGTTCCGGTCATAGACCATCTGGTCCAAGGTCTGGATTTCGTCGCGCTGGACGGTTTGTTCATACCATTGCCGGGCGCACAGCCCGCAAAGGCCGAGAGCCAGGAGGATGAAGAGGTTGACTTGCAAGTTCTTCATAAAATAATGACGAATGACGAAGCCCTAATGCCTAAAGAATGACGAAATCCGAATGAAGAATGGCCAAGTGGGGGCCGAGATTTGTCCTTTGAGATTCTTTCGTCATTCGGATTTAGGTTTTAGTCATTTTTAAGGTTTATCCGCCGCAGCCGTTACAGCAATCGCAACCCGCTGGATGCCGGCGCGTTTCACCAAATCGAGAACGAACACCACGGAGCCGTGCGTGGCGTCCTTTGCGCCGGTGATATAAACTGGCAGATTGGTGTTCAGGTTGCAGCGGTTCGTGAGCATCGTGAACAATTCGGGAAAGGCGATGGCCTTGTCGTCGGCGGAAACCTGGCCGTCCTGGTTGACGGTGAGATTCACGATGTCGGGCTTCTTCGACGGAGTGGCGAGCGTGGCGGTGGGCAGGCTGGCTTTGACCGTGCGGACAATTTGCATCTGCAACGTGACCATCATGAACGACGCGAGCAGGAAAAACATGATGTCAATCAGCGGGATGATTTCCAGCCGCGACTTTTTTTCCGGGATGGGCGTGCGAATTTTCATGGTGCTGCCGGGCTTTGCCGGCTGTCAGTCATGAACGCGACCTTTTGGATGCCGATCGCACGGACGGTTTCATAGACCTTAACCATGTCGCCGTGGAGCGTGTCGCGGTCGCCGCTGATATACACCGGCAAATCCGGGTTGGCGCGGAAGCGGTTGCTCAAGGCGAAGCCGAGTTCGGCCATCGAAATCTCTTTTTTTTCAAGCCACACCGCGCCGGATTTGTCCACGGCGATGTTGACCATGTCCGGCCGGAAATCCTGCTGCGATTGCGAGGCGGGCGGCAGGCGGACCTTGATGTTTTCCGATTTGCTCATCTCTAAGGCCATCATCATGAACGACGCGAGCAGGAAAAACATGATGTCAATCAGCGGAATGATGACAATCCGCGAGCGGCGCTTCGGAATGGGCGAGGGAATCCTCATCGGCTAAAATTTAGTGGCTCGTAGTTTGGCCCGGCGCTTCTGGTTTGTGCAGATGAACAGCCTCGCCCGTTTTTGCGCCGCCGCCGACCATGACCTCGACATTTGTGGCCGCCGTTTCCAGGTCAAATTGCAATTGCGTCACCTTGGCGGAAAAATAATTGAAGGGAATCAGCGCGAAAATCGCGATGCCAAGTCCGCAAGCCGTGGCAATCAGCGCCTCACCGATGCCGCCAGTGACGGCGGTGACCGACAGCTCCTCGCTGCCAATGTGAAGAAAGGCGCGCATCAGGCCGGTGACGGTGCCGAGCAAACCAAGCAGCGGCGCGAGCGTGACGAGCGTGTCCATGACCGTGAGAAAACGGCCGGCGCGTTTCAGCTCGACGCCGGCGGCGAGTTGCAGCGCGCCGAGCAGCGAGGCGTGAACGTGGCCGACGTGACCGAGACCGTGATGAATCATGCGAATGACCGGGTCGTCCGAGCCTTCGGAAATTTTTTGCGCGGCGGCGAGGTCGGAGTTTTCCAGCGCGGCTAAAAGCTGCTCCAGTTTTTGCGGGTCGCGCCGCCGGCTTTCGCGCAGCCACCAGAACGCGCGTTCGCCAACGACGGCGACCGCGACGATGGCGCTGACGAGAATCGGCCACATGACCGGGCCGCCTTTGAGGAAGAATTCGAGAACGATGTTTGCGAGCATGGGATTCATGGATTGAGTTTGGTTATGGTTAAAATCAGTTCAATTGCAACAGGTAGGTGATGCTGGTTTCAAAAAAATGGCTGGTCTCGCCGGCCGGCAGCCGCCAGTGGCGCTTGATGAAATCCACCGTGGCGCGGTCGAGAATGGGAAAGCCGGACGATTCCTTGACCTCGACGGAAACGACATTGCCCGCCGCGTCGCCGCCGAGCAGCAGTTTCACCGTGCCTTGTTCGCCGGTTTCCCGGGCGATGGCCGGATATGGCGGTTCCGGGCGGTCGCCGCCCTCGCCGGTGTTGTTGAGCGCACCGATGCGCACCGGGGCTTCCCGCGGCGGCGGCGCGGCTGCGAGCGGGGCGGGCATGACGAGCGCGCCGGCGGTCGGCACCCCGAAGTTGATGTTCGGCGCGTCCGGCAGAACGACGAGGACCGGCGGCTGATTGTTGACTTGCGCCGGTTCCGGCCTCGGGGCGATTGCCTGCGGCGGCAACACCGCCGGCTGGATGACGACGGGAATAATTTCCTGGACGGGCGGAACGGGCTTGATGGCAATCAAGCCGCGCCGCGCGCCAACGATTCCAATCAGGAGAAAGAGGATGCAAATCGAATTCACCCAGGCGAGCTTGAGATTCGCGTCCCGGTTTGCCGATGGCAGGCAAAGCCGGGCCAGCTCGTCTTTCAACTCGTAACTGGAGATTGTTCGATTTGTGTCCATTCCTTAATTTTCTAAAATTGCGCGGTCACGCCAAACCTTACTTGAATTGGCTCAACCGGGTGATAAACGTTTTGAAATGACGCCTGGGCGGCCGGCGTCACCCGCGAGGTGTAGGCATAATCAATGTCGTGGTCGCGGCGGTCAAGCAGGTTCAGGATTTCAGCCGAGACGCGCCACGTCTTGTTGATTTGGTAGCTGGCTTCCGCGTTCAACAGAACGGTTTCGCTGGATTGATATATGCCATCCGAGGTCAGGTCGCGCGGGCCGAAGTAACGCAGCCGGAGGCTTGACGAAAAACCATGGAAATCATGCAGCGTGATGCCCGACGAAATCACCACGCCGACCGCCTCGGGAACATCCGTGCCGCCGGGACTGCCCGGCGCGGCATCCGCCGCGTCAACGGAAGTAAAGCGGGCGATGGAATCCGCCGCATCGAGGTCAAAGGCCAGATGCTCGGTCAGCGTGTAGTAGTTTGCCAACTCGACACCATAGCGATTGCTGGGTTGCTCGGACGGAACGGTGCCGCCGGTGTCGCCATCCTGGAGCAGTTCGGACGCGCTGTAGAGATACCAGAGCGACACGGTGCTTTGGAGTTTTGGAACCGCCAGCGTGCGCACGCCGATCTCCGCGCCCTTGGTCTGGATCAAGGGGGAAATTCTCGTGGTCGCTCCTCCATAGGGATAATCCGCCGAGACGGGTTCCTGGGTCTGCGTCGCGCCGCGTCCGTCGTTGCTGTGAAAGCTGAAACCGCCTTGCAGATAAAATTCCGTCTTCGCCCACGGACCAAAAATCAAACTCATCTTCGGGCTGGGCAGAAATCTGTGGGCGTTGCCGGAGTTGGTCGGATTGCTCAAGCTGGTGACGTCAAAGTAGTCCAGGTCGCCGCGCAGGCCCGCGACGGAGCGGAATTTTTCCGCCCATTGAATTTTATTTTCCACATAAACCCCGACTTGCGTGTCGGTGAAATCATTCACGTCCGTGTCGTAGGGAAGGACGGCAGGAGCGCCGCCGGTGTCCGTATCCCATTTGTCCACGCGCACGCGGTCATACGTCTGATAAAGGCCATTGTCAATCCAGTCGTTGCGGACTTGCAGGCCGAAGGTGTTTTCCACGTCCCGGCCAAACCACTGGTTGATGAGCGTGTGGTTTGCGTCAAGGCCGGCCACCCAGCGCCGGTCGTGCTGCTCGAACTGATCGCCCTGGTTGGTGTCCGTCAGGAAATAGGTGAAATCCGAAAACAAATCCAAATCATAATAAAATCCGTAGGCCATGACATGGGTTTGGGAATTTTCATTTTGCTGATGCCATTCGGCTTGCAGGCTGTAACGCTGCGAATTGCCGCCATCCGTCGGGTTGATCGCGCCAAAAAAATTCGTGTGGCCAAAACTGGCGGGGATCTGGTCGCTGGAATTCCAAATGCCGTGATAGGCATGCGCGGTCACGCTGTAGCCGGCCGTCTCACTGCCCTGGCTGTAGGTTAAAATGCCGTTGAATTTCTGGTAATTATCCGGATTCACCCACGGGCCGTCGTCGTGATACGCCTCGCCGCCATAAAGAATGCTGCCCGGTCCCAGTTTTTGCGACGCGCCGAAAACCGCGCGTTCAAAACCATACATGCCCGCTTCCAGGGTGACAAAATCCTGCGGCAACGTCTGATAGAACACCAGATGCGCATTTCCGGCCGAGCCGTAATTCCCCACGTCCGCGTAGTAAGGGCCTTTCTCGTAATCGATGCGCTGCACCAATTCCGGGATGACGATGTTCATGTCGGCATAACCCTCGCCGTGCGCGTGTGACGGCAGGTTGAGCGGCATGTCGTCAAGAAACACTGCGAAGTCCGTGCCGTGATCCAAATTGAAGCCGCGCAGGAAATACTGGTTTGCCTTCCCGCCGCCCGCGTGCTGCGTGATGATGACGCCGGGCACGGTCTCCAAAATTTCCCCGCTGCGCAAAATCGGGCGGTCGGCCAGTTGGCTCGCGCCGGTGGTGCCTTGCGAGGCGGAATTGGCGATGCCCAACATGCTGTCCTGGCGCCCCATCACGACCATGTTCGGCAGATGCACAACATTTTGGTTGGTGCCCGCCGCAACAAGGCTGCCCGGAGTAGCGTTTGTCAGGTCGGCGGCCATGGCGGTTTCAGCAAGGAGTGACACCGCCAGGATGATTTTTCCGGCAACCCGGATTGATTTCTGAAATGGTGTTACATTCATGCGCAACAGTATTATTCAGAGCGTCGGTATTACGCAAATACAATTTCGTATGAAGAGGGTTGCGCACGGTTTTGCCAGCGTTGCCGGCGACGAAGGTTGAGGCATTTCAAAAGACAAAGCTCAACGAGCCGAAGAAGCCGAGCCGTTCGCCGTATTGGGCGGCGTTGACGCCGACGCCGGAACCGCTGCGAAGCTGGTAAATGTTGTCCGTGACGTTCACGACATCCAGCCGGGCCTTCAAAAACCGGTTGCGGGCGAGCTTGAAGCTTTGTTCCGCGCCGAGGTTGATGGAGTAATATTGCGGCACGCTCGATCCATTGGGAATGGGATCGCCGGTTGATGTTCCATCCACCGTTCCGCCGCCGTCCTGCCGCAGACCGCTGCCATAAATCGCGTCGGCATAAACGCGCGTGCTGCAACCCGCGGATTCGTTCCAGGTGTAAGTCGTGCCGAACGAGCCGGTGACGCGCTGGTCGTGATCCAGAAAAATCCAATGATTCTGGACGTAGGCCGCATCATTCGGAGAGAACAGGAATTGCGCCGAGTTCCAAGTTTGACCATACGCCTGCGACCAGGCCAAGTTGGCATAACTGGAAAACCCGCCCTGGTTGTAAGAGCCGGTAAATTCCACTCCATAAACCTTGCCTTGGTTGTAATTGAACGCCGAGAGGATGAGCGTTTGCCCAAACAATCCGTCGTCAAGCTGTTCTTGCGCCTCCTTATAATAGCCATCCACGCCGACCTGCAGGTGCTTTGTGATTTTTTGCGAAATGCCGGCGTCGAAATAATTCGCGCGCTCGGCCCTGACGGTGCCATCCGGCGCGTTCGGGCCGGCGGGGGATTCATTCGCCGTGCCGTCGAACTGGTTCACGTTGCCCGACGGAACATTTTCCAGCGGCGGCGGTGTGAAATAACGCGCGTAACCGGCGTGCAGCGTCGTCGAATCCGTCGGCTGCCAGATGATGTTCGCGCGCGGACTGGGTTGGTTCTCCTTGTCGAATGGAGAATAATACTCATCAAACCGCGCGCCGTAATTGATCGTGACTTCGGGCAGGATTTTCCATTCATCCTGTAAATAGACACCGGCAAACAGCGCGTGCGAGACGCCGTTCTGAACGATGGTCGTCGTCGGCGAACCGGGCAGGGGATTAAAACCGCCCGGATCAGTGCTGTCCATGAGAATGGCCGTCGTGGTTGAGTCGGCGGACAGGTATTCATCCATCAACAAAACGCCGCCGCGGATTGTGTGCTTGTCGCCGAGGCTGTAACTCGCGTCGGTTTGGATTCCACCGGAATAGAGATTCCGATCCACATCGCTGGCCACGCCGTTGAAAAACAAATCGCCGATGGGATCGGGCGTGAAATGCACGTTGCTGTTGCGCCCAAAAATGGAGGCTTGCAGATTCAAATCGCCCGCCGATTCCTGGTAGCTCGCCACGCCGTAATAATTTTGCTCGTTTTGATTTTCGTTGAGTTCCGTAGAATTATAACTCGCCGGCAACACGGTGCTGCCGGTGTTCCACGGCTGGCCACCCGGCGCGGAGTAATTCGCCGGATCGTTTTGCAACCCCGGCGTGTTGGGAACTTGAAAGTTGCTGTAGGACGCGCTGCCCATCAGGCTGATACGGCTCGTGTCGCTCAAAATACATGACGCATACACGAACGCCTTGCCTTGATCCGTCATGTCGTGAATCGCGGTGTGGCTGGGCGTGGGATTTTCGATGCCGAGGTCGTTGTGATCGTAACTGCCGTCCATGAAGTAATTCCATGCTCCCTGCGTGCCGCCGTATTCAAAGCTTGGCCGGATGGTGTTGTAACTGCCGCCATACATTTCCGCCGCGCCGCCGTTTTCGAACGCGCCGTTTTTCGTCTGGATGTCCACAACACCGGCGGTGCGGAAACCATAAGCCGCCGGCAGCGAGCCGGTGATGAGCTGCATGGAGCCTACGAACCGCGGATCGAGCTCCAGCCCGAATCCCGTGATGCCTTCGGGCAGCAGAACGTCGTTGATGCGATATTGCAGATTTCCGTGCTCGCCGCGAACGTGCAAATCGCCGTTCGCCGCCGAATCCGCCGCCACGCCCGGCGCGCGCAAAATGACCTCGTTGAACGGCGCGTTGGCGCCCTGCGACAAGGTTTCAATCTGCTCCTGGCTGAAGGTGTGTGCCGTCGCGCCCAGGTTCGGGATGATTTGATCCCGCGCCTTGTCCAGCTTGCCCACGACGGTGATGTTGCCAAGCTGGGTGATGTTCGTCGAACTGCCCGACGCGCCGGCGTTCGCCGCCGCCAGATTGTTCGTCTGCGCCAGCGCCGTCCCGCCACAAGAAAACGCCACCGACGAAATCACCGCCCAATACACCTTTTTACGGACCCGATTTTTTCTCTCCGCATAAATTCTCATAAGCTTTCAAATTCAGTTTCAGTTTAATTCAGTGAATCCCAAGGATTCGCACTTTGCGAGACGCCGCGCGGCGCGCACAAAGATTTGGTTGCTGGAAACGACTTTCAGACGAAGCGAACCGCGCCGTCTGAAACGGACGAATTAAGAAACGGTCTGAAAGGCGGGCGGCCCTCGGCCAAGCGGAAGATTTTTATCGGCCGGAATGAAAATGGAGAATTCCGCGTGTCGGGTAATTTCAATCCAAGTCACCGGCAAAACCGCCGGAGCAGCGCACGGCGCGGCTTCAATTTTCCCATGCGCGATGGCAACGATGGCACAATCGTCATCGTCTTTGGGAATTGTTCCGCCGTGCAGCCACGCATGGAGCGGCGTGCAGATTTCCGCCGTCGCCATGAACAGCCACAGCGCCAGCGACAAGACCCCCGCCGCGAAGAAGATTCGTTCGCGCGTTCGGCGGTTAAATTGGAATTTTCCGGGGCGCATTCTATCCTCCGATCAAAGCACCAGTTGCCACAAAACCGGCGTCGCAATTTGCGCGGTCGTCCCGTTTGCAGATTGCGCCGCCGCAGGAGCCGGCGCCGGCTCGTTGTCGGCCTCGAAATGTTTGATGAGCATGGCCACGGACAATCCCGCCAGCAGGGCGACCGACAGCTTGAAGCGGTCGTGGGAATGAAATTGCAATTCCGGCAGGAGGTCAGCGCTGGCGATGCAAAGAAATGTTCCCGTGCAGAATGCCAGCGCACAGCCGAGCAGAACTCCGTTGGAATCGGCAAACTGGCTCGCACCTAGATAAAACAGGATTGCACCCACCGGACTCACCAGCGAAAACAGCGCATTCAGCAGATGGCGCGAAAACCGCGAACTGCCGCTAGCCGTCATTAAAGTCGAGATTGCCAGCGCGTCGAACGGCTTGTGGAGAATCACCACCATGGCGACGCCCAGTCCCGCCAGCTTCGCATGGCCGTGCGCGCCCGCTGCGACGGAAGCCGCCAATGCCAGGCCGTCGAATAGTGAGTGGAGTGACAACCCAAGCGCAGTGCCGACCCAGGAAAGCTGCTGCGCCGATTTGTCGGCAAGCGTGTGGGCGTGGTGCGCATGGTCGTGAACATGGTCGTGTTCCTGCGCGTCACAATCTTCGGGATCGCCTTCGGGTGTGTCGTGATGGTGAAAGTGAAAAAAGCGTTGCAAAAAAAACATCGCCAGAAAGCCGCCGAGCACCCACGCCGCCGTCCGGTCAACCGAATGCAATTGCTCCGCCGCATCCGGCAAAAAATGCAGCAGCGCGATGCCCAGCATGAGGCCGGCCACGAAACTGGTCGCCAGTTGCAGGCGCGTGTGGGTGGGACGGATGATCAACAGCAGCCAGCCGCCCGCGAGCGACGCGAGCAGGACCAGCACGCAATAAACTGTGAGCAGCCAGACGGGCGTCAAAGTGGACATAATTGTAATTGCAAATCATTTGCAATTTAGCAAAACGGCAAACCGCCGCAAGTTTTAATTTTGGATTTATAGCGTCGAGCCACGGGCGCGACGCTACATCATCGCCCGCAGCATTGCTTGTATTTCTTGCCACTGCCGCAGGGGCAGGGGTCGTTGCGGCCGACTTTTGGGCCGGTGCGGACGGGTTTGGCCTTGGCCTTGGCTTCCTGCGCGGCGGCGGCTTCGCTGACGACATCACTGGCCTTGGGCTGCGCGCCACCGGAACTGGCGGTCGTCGTGCCGCCGCCAAACGCGCTTGTTGTCTGGTGCATCGTCTGTTGCGGCACGTTCCGCAGGAAATTTTCAAATGCCAGCATGGACGACGCGCTGCGGAAGATGTTGTTGCAGATTTGCGTCTTCACGTTGACCATCAGTTCATCGAACATCTTGAACGCCTCGGCCTTGTATTCCACGAGCGGATCGCGCTGGCCGTAACCGCGCAGGCCGATGCTGTAGCGCAGGCTGTCCATTTCGTAGAGATGCTCCTGCCAGAGCCGGTCAATCGCGCTCAAAATCGTGAACCGCTCGACTTCCTTCAATGCGTCGGGATTTTCAAAGCTGATTTTGATTTCGTAAGCGTTGCGGACTTTTTCGGAAATGAAATTGCAGACGGCGAACTGCGCCATGCTCAACCCGTCGAACAGCGAGCCGGCGACCGGCTCATCCTTGCCGGCGTCAGCGGCCTTGACGATTTCGGCCTCCGGCATGCCGAGCGGAAAATTCAGGTTCACCCAGTCGGCCAGCGGACGGAGTTTCCACTCGCTGTGCTCGGTGTCCGTCGTCGTGAATTCCATCACCTTTTCGACGACGACCTCCTCCATGATGTCCATCAGCCGGTCGCGCACATCCTCGCCGTTGATGATGTCGTTGCGGAAATCGTATATGACCTGGCGATGCTTGTTCATCACGTCGTCGTATTCGAGCGTGCGCTTGCGGATCTGGAAATTGTGCTGCTCAACTTTTTTCTGCGCGCTCTGGATGGAACGGTTCAGCCAAGGATGCTTCAACTCGTCACCCTCCTCGAATCCGATTTTTTCCATCATCTTCACGATGCGGTCGGAGCCGAACAGCCGCATCAAATCGTCCTCGAGCGAAATGAAAAAGTGCGACGAGCCGGGGTCGCCCTGGCGCGAGCAGCGGCCGCGCAACTGCCGGTCAATGCGCCGCGCCTCGTGCCGCTCCGTGCCGAGCACGTGCAGGCCGCCGACGTCCGCGACGCCGGAGCCGAGTTTGATGTCCGTGCCGCGACCGGCCATGTTCGTGGCGATGGTGACGGCCGCGCGTTGTCCGGCGCGCGCGACGATTTCCGCCTCCTGCTGGTGATACTTCGCGTTCAGCACGGAATGAATCAGTCCCTCGCGCTTGAGCATCCGCGACAACATTTCGCTGGTCTCGACGGAAACCGTGCCGACGAGAATCGGCCGGCCTTTGGCGTGCAGTTCCTTGATTTCCTTGACGACGGCGTTGAATTTTTCGCGCTTGGTTTTGTAAATCGAATCGTGCCCGTCCTTGCGGATGTTCGGCTTGTTCGTCGGAATCGTCACCACGCCGAGCTTGTAAATGTCGAGAAATTCCGTCGCCTCGGTTTCCGCCGTGCCGGTCATGCCGGCGAGTTTTTGATACAGGCGGAAATAATTCTGGATCGTGATCGTTGCCAGCGTCTGCGTCTCGCGCTCAATGGCGACGCCTTCCTTGGCCTCCACAGCCTGATGCAGCCCGTCGCTCCAGCGGCGGCCCGGCATGAGCCGGCCCGTGTGCTGGTCCACGATGATGACCTTGTTGTCTTGGATGACATATTCCACGTCGAGCTGGTAAAGCGAATAGGCCTTGAGCAATTGCGAGATGGCGTGGATCTTCTGCGCCTTGGCCTCGAAGTCCGCCTGCAACTTCGTCTTGGCCTCCAGGCGTTTGCGAGCGTCGGTTTCCGGTCCGGCGTCCACGTCGTGCAACTGCGTCGTCAAATCTGGCAGCATGAACGCCTCCGGGTCTTTCGGGCTGACGAAATTGCGGCCCTTCTCGGTGAGGTCGGCTTCCTGGCTCTTTTCGTCCATGGCGAAGAGCAATTCCTCCTTCTCGCGATAAAGGTCCACCTTTTTCTGGTCCTTGTGCAATTCCAATTCGGCGCGGTTCATCAACCCGGCGTTCTCCGGGTTCTCCAAAATTTTCATCAACGCCTCGGACTTGGGCTGGCCGGTCTTGACGCGGAACAGCAGCAGGCCGATTTCATGTTCCAACTCCCCGGCATTTTCGACATTCGAGCCGTCCTCCGGGCGCAACTTCTTCATCAGCTTCTCGGCCTCGGTCAAAAAGCGGTTGCACAACTGCTGCTGCGCGCGGACGAGCGACTCCACCAGCGGCTTCCATTGCGCAAATTGCTCGTCGTGCGTGTGAACCGACGGGCCGCTGATGATGAGCGGCGTGCGCGCCTCGTCAATCAGGATGGAATCCACCTCGTCCACGATGGCGAAATAATGTCCGCGCTGGACCTGCTCCTCCTTGCGCGTGGCCATGCCGTTGTCGCGCAGGTAATCGAAGCCGAACTCCGCGTTCGTGCCGTAGGTGATGTCACAGGCGTATTGCTCGCGGCGGACGCGCGGCGGCTGGTCGTGCAAAATCACGCCGACGGTCAGGCCGAGAAACTTGTAAATCGCGCCCATCCACTCGCTGTCGCGCGCGGCGAGATAATCGTTCACCGTCACCACGTGGACGCCGCGACCGGTGAGCGCGTTGAGATAAACCGGCATGGTGGCGACGAGGGTTTTGCCTTCGCCGGTGGCCATTTCGGTGATTTTCCCCAGGTGCTGGGCGATGCCGCCAATGAGCTGCACGTCGAACGGGACCATGTCCCATTTTTGCGGCAGGGCGCGCACGGTGATTTCCTGGCCCAGCAACCGGCGGCAGGCATTTTTGACGACGGCAAACGCCTCCGGCAAAATTTCGTTGAGCTTCTGCGCGAGTTCATCCTTGTCCTCAATTTTGGAAAGCTCCTCCTTCCACGCGGCGGTTTTGGCGCGCAGCTCGTCGTCGGAAAGTTTCTGAAGGCCGCTCTCAATCTCGTTGATTTGCGAGACGAACGGCTTGAGTCGTTTCACTTCGCGGTCGTTCCTCGACCCGAAAATCATTTTAATAAGCCCAGTCATGACAATTCGCGTAAATTAGCGTCCGCCACGCTACGCGAACGAGCGCAAAGCGTCAAAACCAATCGCCAACGGAATTTGCGCGTCGTGCAAAAAATACTCGCGGTGAGGTCGTGGCCGGCGTTGGAGCGTTCGGTGCCGGACTGGTTTTGACCGCGGATAAACAGGGATTTAGGAAAAAACCTTGACGCGAATTTCGCAAATTCTCGCGAATTCAATTTGCGTGAATTCGCGTCCGCCCAATCCGTGATTTAATTTTCCGCGCCGCCGTTTTGCACCAGCTTGTAGCGCAGCTTCACGCCATGCAGGTCATCGGTAAAGCCGATGATCTGTAAAACGCCCCAGGTGTCATCACCGGTTCTGAAATAATAAGTATCCTGACCGCTGTTTGGCGCTTTCGCCAGATACGATCTGCCTTCCGGTTCATTCACCATCAAATTCCAGTTATACCAGATGTCGGTTGCCGAATTGTTGTCCAAACCGTTTGCGACAGCCGGTGCGGTTGCCATGCGGTAGCCAATCAAACCTGGCAATGTTTCCTCGGTCGCCACCACATCAGAAACCGTTGCAACCAAATCGGCCCCATTTTCGCGCTGCCAGTCGTGGAAAGCACGCGATTCAGGATCAGGATGCGAATTAGTCATCAAGCGGTTTGCGCGAAGATTCAAGAAGGTCCAATTCCATTCAATGGTTGGGAGAACCTTTTCCTGCTCCGGGCCAAAATGAAGGTTCACCACAGGATTATTCATCTGGTTCAACCCGTTCATCGTCCGCTCCATGTCTTTTCTGTCCCAATTGACCGAGAAGTCCAAGCTGCGCGTAGAAATGCGGCTTTGGATGATTGGCGAACACAAAACCCGGCCTTGAAAAATGACGGCGATGCGGCGTTTGAGGCTGGCTGCGGTCAAGGCTTCAAACTGCTGGCTGCCTGTTTCCGTCAGACCGATCACAAAATTCGTTCGGCCATCGGCAGTGTGCCAACCTGCTCGCTCCACTGCCTTTCCATCCATCAAGATGTCTTTCACCAAGCGCAGCCGCTCAATATGGGTTCCATCAAAATTATTGGTCAAGGTGTCAGTCGGAATATCTGTTTCCAAATCATCAGCCACCAAGCGGATTTGAAAGGCCGAAGCGGGCAGTCCTGGTTGTGCTGACACAGTTTTCTCATTCGGGTTTTGCACCAGCTTGTAGCGAATCTTCACGCCGCGCGGGTTCTCGGTGAAACCGGTGATTTGCAAGATGCCTATTTTCCCGGCCGCCGACTTGAACAGATAGGTAAGGGGAAGATGCTGGTTCGCGTGCTGCGTGGGGGATACGACGCGCAGGCCAGGGCTGTTTGAACTTATGTGCAGCCGCTCCACGGTTTCCAAGTCTGTGATTGCATCCCATTGGCTTGGATTTGAAACTTCAACCACCACTCCATTCATCCCCGCTAAACCGGCAATGTTATATTGCGCGCTGTAGTTGATGGCAAATCCAGAGTGTATTCGATCTGGAAAATCCAACAGGTGAACAACAGTGCCGGTGTCCAAATCAAGTAAATCCGTCCAATTAATAATATCGTCGCGCACTGCTGTCCCGTTAAGGTTTTCATGACAACGATTTCAGCTCGATAAAATCAGCGTATTCTCGCTGTCTGGTCATTTTTCGATTTCAATTCTGCGACGGCTTTCCGAAGGTGTTCCACCGCCG
>Ga0302319_10002340_pt1 | contig 41204 bp, 50 predicted proteins | sample Bog_T0_2_FD_203319 | JGI IMG/M metagenome (GOLD analysis project Ga0302319, IMG submission 203319) | Peat permafrost microbial communities from Stordalen Mire near Abisko, Sweden - Bog_T0_2 | ecosystem: Environmental > Terrestrial > Soil > Wetlands > Peat | place: Sweden: Abisko, Stordalen Mire... | reverse complement strand
GGCTCCGGCGTTCACGGCCCCGTTGGCCTTGATCGAGCCACTGGTGAACACTCCCCATACATTGGTGGAGGTGACGTTACCCCAGGTCGCGGTGCCCGCCACGGTCTGCGCTCCGGTGGTGGTGTTGGCATAGGATATCGTGCTGGTGCTCGAGCCGGTGATGGTGTAAGTGCCGTTGTAGCCTGTCGGCGTGACTCCAGCGATCGTGACCGATTCACCCACCACCGGCGCCACCGGTTGCGTGGCGACGGTAATGGTGGCCGTGGCGCCCGTGCCTGCCGCGGCCGTGGTCGCTATGTTCGTCCCGGTGGCCGTCACCGGAGCGGGGACGTATAACGCCGCGAGATTCGTATAGGTCGCGGGGTTCAAGGCGTCGAAGGCATAGGTAGGCAGGGCGGCGGCGGCTTGCGTGGCCACCGTCCCTCCGCCGGTGGTGGAGCTCGTGTCTTGAAGCAATTGCGTGCCGCCGGTGCCCAAGGTGATGCCGCCCGTACCCCAGGAGGGCGCCGCTTGATTGCCCGCGTTGAGGATGATCGGCGCCGTGGCGCAGGCCATTTGCGCTTGATACATCGCGGGGGTGTTAGAGTCGTTCGAGGAGTTGGACGCATAGACAAACGGCGGGGCACCGCAATGGTAGAGCGATCCCGCGTTGTTGATTGACGTCGTTAGCACGTTGAACTTCAAATCGATGGGGGGCTGCACCGAGCATCCGCCCACGGTGAGTGTGACTCCCGCGGTCGTTGTGGGGTAATTGCCGGTGGCGGCCGCCACCGCCGTTTGCACCACCCCGCCGGCCGTGGTGACCGTGACGCTGCCCCCGCCGCTCGATAGCGAGTAGGTGCCCGCCGTGCACCCGACGCCACCCACCGCGGTGAGAATCGCCGCGGTAAGTCCCATGCTCGTCACGCTCGCTGTCGCGGTGGATCGATCGTAATGGTGGGAAAGGCACCGGGCGAATAGGCCCCGCCGGTGTAACCGCCATAGGGGACAATCGTCAGGGATTGAAGGGATCCGGTGATGCCGTTCAATGATCCTTGGTTTAGATTCACCGAGTTTGCATACTCGTTGCCTTGGAAATCGACTTGATAGCCTTTGCTTTTCACGAAGGCGCCGGAGGTGGTGGGACTCCAGATATTGCCCGCCTGGGTCAAGGTGCCCGTGCCGGTGGACGCATACGAAATAGTAGTGGCCGTGGCGCCCGTCACGATCGCACCCGAGGCCGGGGTGTCATAGGCCGCCGGTTTCATGTTCTGCACAATGATGGTCGAGCCCACCGGCGGCACCACCGGGGCGTTGAAGGTGGCGGTGCCGACAGCGCAGTTTGTACCGCAATTGGCCGTGGTCGTGTTGGCGTAGGAAACCGAATTGTAGGTGCTGGCCGTGATGGTGAAACTACCGTTGTACCCCGCTCCCGTCTGCCCGGCGATGGTCAGCGGACTGCCCACCGCCGGAGGCACCACCTGCGGTGCAATCAAGACCGTGGCGGTGGTGCCGTTACCTGAGGGACTGCTCGCCGCCACCGTCGAGGAGAACGTGAGCGTAGCGGTGGTGCCCGTGCCGGTGGCTGCCGTAGGCACCAGGCCGGGGTAGATCTGCGCTTGATGAAAATCTACCCCCCACCCCACCTCCGGGGCGTAGTTGGAAGCGAAATACCGGTAATTGGCCCCCAGGTACGTGGAGGAGAACGTAAACGGGGAATCGTGTTCGACTTGGGCAAAGCAAATGCCGCACTGCCAGGCAGAGGCCGGGTAGTTGCCGTTGGCGAACACCAGGGCCTCATCGCTGATGACGCCTTGCGCAGCATCCGCCGCCCGTGTGGCAATGTTCATCCCGTGCTTTTCATACGAGGTGCTGCCGAACGGCAATTGAACGTCAAACTCACTCGTGGTGGTGAGTGTGTAGGCGTGAATCGCCGAGTTGGCGAAAATGTTGGGGTTGAACCCGAAGATATTGCCGTTGCTCAGACTGTGTTCGCCATAGACACCCAGCATGTCTGAGTTCATATTCACTTTCGTGAGCAACGCATTCACATTTTGCGTGTTGCCACTGACCGGGGGCGCGTTGATCGTGATTTCAAATTCGCTGCCGCGCGTGCCGTTCCACCCGGTATTCAGATTTTCATTGGCCGCGAGGAAACCGCAGATATCCCCGCCATTCGGACAATTGATCGTGTCCTGGTAATTGGCGTAAATCTGATCCGCGCGCGGAGGGCTGGCGCCGATGCTGGTATAGGTGCCGCTCACGGGAGCGGTCATGTACATCCAGCTATTGGCCGCCGAGGGCCCTGTGCCTGAAACTACCAGTGCGTTAGGTTGAAACAATGTTGCTTGAATCGAGCCCGCGGTGCCGTTGGTGCCTAAGCTTGCGCCCGTGCCGATGACGAATTCACCCGTAGCGTTGGTGTTGACGCCAGGAACGAGTGCGTTCCAATTGGTTGAGGCCGTCGAAGCGGCGTTCAACGTTTGGCTGGGGAACGTGCCCGTAAGCGAGAGATTCGTGCCAAGCGAAACGGACCCCACGGGTGGATTCGTCCCGGTCCCGCTATTGAGGAGCTGCGCCGATGCAGGGATGGTCACACCACCGCTACTGCTGATTGTCACGCAGGTTATCTGCTGATTGGTGGTGTTGTACTGCAGCGCGTCGTTGGTCGCGTTGCAATTGGGGATCGTTTCCCATGCCGCGGTCGCGGATGCGGTGGTCACGAGGATCTGGTTAGCGAGCGTGTTCATCGGCACTGATGTGCCATTGATGGTTGTGATGGTGAAACCAGGGGGCAATTGCGTGCACCCAACGGGGATCTGCGCGGTGTTATTCAGATTGCACAGCACTTCGTTCGCCCCAATCGGTTGCAAGCCGGTGGTGACGATCGAGCTCTGCCACGTCGTGCCGTTCCAATACACCGTGCCCATGTCAACGGTCTGCGCGGGCGTGCCGAGTACCAATTCATTGCTGGGCAGATTGATGAAATAGAAAGTGCCCGGCAGCGGAGTGGGGGTCCACGGATAGGTTTGTGCCCACGCCGTCCCCGTGGCGAGGAGGAGCGCGAGCGCGCGCAGGATCTTAGGCATATGCTAGGGTGACATCCGCGGCGCCCACGATAACCACGGTGAGCCCTGTGAACAATTGGACGGGCACACCCAGGAGATTGCCGCCCACGGTGGCACCCCAGACACCCACCACCGTGCCCGAGCCGGCGGAGTTGTCATAGATGGTCACCGAGGTGCCCGCGGTGTTGATGTTCACCGCTGCAAGCATGCCGACATTCGCCGGGGCTCCCGCGGCGCCCTGATTGGCACCGATGCCGGAAAGTAGGGTGGTGGTGCCCGCCCCTGAGAGGTGGGCGTACTTGTAAACGGTGTCCGTTGACATCATTTCACCGGACTGATCGAGAACAACGGGAGTGCGGGCATTTCACCCGCCGCGGGCCCCGCCGCTACACCGTTCGGCTTGATAACCGGCGTGACTCCCGTGGGGTCATAGCGCGTGGGCGGATGGGTGTGAACCGGCGGGGAATGCCGGTCGTCGGGGCGCACGGGCCCGGTTACCGAAAATGGGTACATGCCTTGGCTCCTACAGGTTATCCGGGTCATAGCCGGCCTCCTTATCCTTTATACCATGCTTGACTTTTTCCCATGCCACAGCGGCATTGATGACCTTGATCTGGACATCCACGGGTTCCGCCTCAAGCGTGTCCTTTTTCAGCAATCGGTCGAGTGCAGTGTCGATTTTCTTGTTGGGGCTCAGTTCATCGGTCATGGTGCAATTCCTAGTTCATCGGTCTGACTGACGTCGAAGGGGCCGCGGAACCGTTCATCCTGGGTGGACCCTACCCCGAGCGCGGCACCGGCGCCGGGCGCCATGCTCTTATCACCCAACAGAAAAGGTTGCAGGATTTTCAAGCCTACGCGGCTGTAGAGCGCCGGAATCACGGCCGCGGCGGCGAGCACACCGGGATGGCCCATGGCCGCTCCGATCCCGCCGCCACCCAGCATTTCCAGCACCGCCAGGCGCCCCGGAGTGCCCGAATCCGGCACCAGATCGCCGCCTAAGACTGTGGACCCTGCGCGCGCCAGGGGCTGGCCCAATGCGGTCCCGCGCGAAAATTTGCGTTTGCCCTTGGACTTATCCTGGGAGCGCACGGCACTGGTGTACTGCGCCGGGGAGTGCACACCCCCCTGCTTTTCGGCACCCACCCGGGAGGAGGCCACCCGGGCAATCTCGAAGATCGCGTACCCGCGGCGCAGCTTCTCGTATTGCTTGGCGTACTTCGGGTTCGCGAGCTTAATCATCTTGTCCATGGACTCGCGAACGACGATGAGGGCCGCCGCCACCTTACGATCGGCCGGCGTGGTCGATATTTGATGCGCCTCGATTTCATTGCGCAGGTTTTCGCGCGCCTCCTGCAAGCCCTTGCCGGTGGCCATGCCTTTCGGGTCAAAATGCCGCAGCACCTCCTGATCGATGACCCGGGCCACCGTGGCCGCTTGTTCCGCGGGCAGGGAGCGCTGCGCGATCGACTTGACGTTGGACAGGTCAGTGCGCAGCGAGGATGCCTTGGGGTTTAGGCTCTTGACGTTCAAATTCCCCTGCAGCTTGGGCAGGATCGTGGAGAATTGATTGTCGAATTCCGTCATGCCGTGGTCGATCGCTTCCCGGCCGCGCATGCCTTTCGGCAGCCGCTGGCCAATCTCTTTAAGCCCGTCGTTGATCGTGGCGTTGGCAAAGTCCGCCACCGACTCCGAGCGCGCGTGTTTGATGACCGTGCCCAATACCGGAATGCCGGTGAGTTTTTGCTCCAGATCGTTGGTGATACCTCCCTTGATCTGCCCCGGCGTCATGGTCACATCATTATCCGCCAAATGGCGCACCTCCGGGGTGATGGCCTTGGCTGGGAGCCCCGGGGTTTTCGCCGCTTCCTTGCCCAGCTTGCCCCCCAGAATGTTGCCGCCGCCTTCGATGGCCGTCTGTGCGATCGTGCCCGCGAGTGGGCCAAATGCATCCCCCAGGCCTTCGCCCGCCGCGCCGCCCGCCTTGTGCAACAATTCACCCGGGATCCCGAGCACGCTCATGGCGTCCTTGCCCCCTTGGGTACGGGGATTATAGGTCATACCGCCTTGGACCTTTTCCACCACATCGGCCGCCGGGGTGTTCGTGATCCCGAGGGCATTGCCGATGCCGGCGCCGATCCCCGCGAGGCCCGCCACCGGCTGCGCCACGGCCCCTGAGGCCATCGACATCATGGGTTCTACCGCGGCGCCCACCAGATCCTTCACCCCGGGGGAGTAATACCCCCCTTGACCATTTGATACATTTTTGGATTCATTGGGGGGCGGGGGAGCCGCGGCGGCCGCCTCCGCTTCGGCGCGTGCGCGAAACTCGAATTCCTCAGTTTCCGTTGGGGTGGTCACGCTTCCACTCCTGATACCGGCGTTCCTTGTCAGGGTCCGCGAACGGTTTCACGGGCGAGGAGTTCGGATGCGCCGGTGGGGTCGCCTCGCGCCCGGGCTGGGTGCCGGCGCGGATCGCCTGGCCCAGATCCGCCTGGGTGCCTTCGAGCGCACTGTGCGTGGCGGCCACCTCCTCGTTGATCGCTTTCTTGATACCGGCCCAATTCTGATTATTGATGGCTGGTGAGAACAACCCATCCGCCCAATCCTGGGTGGTGGCGTGGAGCTGCGCATTGCTGCCCGGCATGGTGACCGATTCGATGTATTGCCGGCCGGTGGCGCCCATCAAGGTTTTCAGCTCAGACAGATCCTTATCCCCGAGCTCAGTCTTCACCTTGTTGAAGATCTCGTTCAGGCTCATGTTGCCGTCGCCATTGACCTTGGCCACGAGTTGATCGATGCGGCTTTCCATGGTTTGAACGGACTTCGTGAGACGCTCCACGCCCGCCTTGCGCTGTGTCGCCTGCCGCAAAGTTGACCCGTAGGCGTCCGCAAACTTGCGCGCCGCGATCGGATCCCCGGGGTCCACGCCCTGATCGGCCATCTTGTTCAGAAGCGGAATGATCTGTTTTGCCCCGAACCGGGATTTCAGGTCGTTCACAAACTCCGGATCCCCGCGTTGCATGGCCTGAATCGCGAATTCCTGCCCCGCACCGGTCAACTGTTCCGCGCCACCGGACTGCGCAATCTTCTGCATCTGAAAGCGCGCATCGATCTGTCGCCGTTGACGCTGATCCATGTCGGAAATGCGCGTCAAGCTCGTATCCATCGATTCAATCCGCTTCCAGATGCCGTCGATCGATTTTTGCTCCGCCTCGAACTTGGTATCGTCCCGGCCGTACTTGGCGGATGCGATCTTGATCTGTGTGAGCATGTCATTGATGGTCAAGCGCTTGTTTTGTAGGATATCGGCAAATTCCTTCTGCTGCGCCTCACTCTTGGCCTTCGCTTCATCAAACTTGGTCTTATAGTCCTGCCAATCCTTCTCCGCGCGCGCCTGGTCCCCCTCCAGGTGGCCTTTCAACGCGCCATTCAGCGAGGCCGTGACCCCCATCCAATTGCCCTTCGAGGCAATGCCGGCAATCAGGGCCATTCCGAGCAAGGCGCCGGAAAACTTCTGGTATTCGTTCGGGTCCACCAAGGGTTTGGGCTGGTAGGTGGGTAGATCGGCCTTCGGCGGAGGTTTCACGGCCCCCAACTGGTCGATCTCCTTCGATACCCCGGCCTCCATCGGCGCGAGCTCGCCCTCGCGCTGCGTCGCGGACTGCTGGCGCGCGGTATCGAGCGCACTTTGCCGGCTGATAGCTTCCTGCCGATCGGCCGCGATGTCCTTTTGCAGCGCTTGGGGGTCTGCGCTCATCCGCCCACCGTGACTCCGGGGATCCGATAGGCCCCGGTGGTGCCGGATTGCAGCAAGAGCGCGAGCTCACCGGTTTGAGCCGCGAGTTGCTGTGCCTGTTCGGACTGTTGCAACTCCGTGTTGCCGATGCTGGTCAGCACCGAATCCCCGCCGGAGAGTTCCGACAAGGCGGCCTGGACGTTTTGCTGCTGGACCTGTGCGTAGAGGTTTTGCCGCTGCACATTCAGGTTTTGCTGCATCTGCGCGATCTGCTGCTGCACAATCCCCGAATTCGCGTTGCCCTCGCCGGAATTGGCCGCCGCCTGCTGAATCGCTTGGGTCTGCTGCTGGATCTGCTGGTCGATGGTGGCGTCGATCGAGGCCTTTTGACTGGACCACTCCGGCGTCGCGGTGCCCCCCGAATTAATCACCGAGGTGGCGCCCTGCACCGCTTGAGTGGCCGCATTGGAGGCCGTGGTGTCGGCATTGGGCAGGTTCGGTTTGGTCAGTGCCGACTTGAGCGAGAGCCCCAGTAACCCGGCGGTTGCGGCATTCTTGCCGTTTGAGAGCCATGAACCCAGGCCCCCGCTGCCTGATCCGGCGGCAACGGTGGGGTCGGTCGCGTCAATCCCGGTGGCCGCCGGGTTGATGGTGGCGTTGGCCACGTCGAAGTCGCTGAACCCACCATCTGCGGGCCCCACCCCCAATTGGGTCGCCAGATCGCTCGAGAGCGGCTGGATCGAGGGCGCCGAATCATCCGCCGACAGGAACGAAAGACCCCCGCCGCCGGAATTCAAGGTTTGCCCAATGTCCGTGACCCCTGCGGGGGTGCTGCTGGCCGTGGCCTGGGACAGATCCTGGGGTGAGCTCGCAGTGCCGGGAACGCCCGATCCACCACCCCCGGGCGCCCCGCCGGCAAGCCCCGCGGAAGCCACCCCGAGGCCACCCACCCCGGCGGCCAAGTCCCCGAGCGACGCCCCGCCGGCTGCCCCTCCGGCGCCTCCCGCCAGGCTCGCCGCCGTCACCGTCTGTTCGGGCAGGGTGGCGCCTAACGCCGCGGCGCCACCGGCGTCCGCCGCTACCCCACCACCTAGGGCCGCCCCGCCGGCTAGACCCGCATCTGCCGCGGCTGCCCCGCCGGCAAGGCCCGCATCCGCCGCCCCGGCAATGCCGGCGTCCGCGGCGGCGGCACCGAGACCCGCATCGGCCGCTCCGGCAATGCCGGCGTCCGCCGCCACCCCAAGTCCCGCATCGGCCGCGGCCACGCCTAATCCTGCGTCAGCCGCTCCGGCCGCCGCCGCTTCCGCGCCGCCGCCTTCGACTAACCCCGCGAGCAAATCCCCGCCTACAGCCAATAAATCTGGCATGGCTACAGCCGCTTAACCCAAATGCGGTCCATCGGACGATAGCCGAGCTTGGCAAGCACGATGCCCAATTCCGGATGCTCGAGCTTTTCGTGCTGCTGGACGAGCACCACCCCCATGATGCCCTTCAAGCTCGATTCCGAATAGCTGATGAGGTGTGCGCCGATGCGATTGCCCCGGTACTGCGGGGCCAGCCACAAAATATCCTGCTGCGCCTGGAGAATCGAATAGTGCATGGAGGTGATGACCAGATAGACCACATACCCCACCATGACCCCATCGATCCGGGCGGTAAAAATTGCCAAATACCCGGCCTTGGCCAAGCGCGCGTACACCGGCCAATTCGGCTTTAGCGGGATATCCTGAAAGGTGGCGAGCTCCCGATAATGCCGCTCGAGGAGGGGGACGATTTCATCACGCACCGCGGCGTAATCTTCGAGCTGGTACGTGACCGCGGGTTTCAGTTTCGCATTCATGTGAGCCCCAATTGTTGGTACTCGAAATCGTGCATGTCTTGATGCACGCTCATCCAATCATAGTATTGCTGCGCGTCGCCAAAATCGACCACGGATAGATCGGGCGCCAGCGTCGCGCTCTGCCCAAGGAGAGTGTAACTCTGATTGTGGATAAAGGCGTGCACCTGTAGGAAATCCCGCAAAGCGGCAGGAATCGGCCGCCCGGCAGCGCCCTCCCGCATCAAGGCCACCCACGCATCCTCCGCGGCCTGGCTGTCGATCCCGAAGGTGGAGACCGTCACCCCGAATTTAGCTTGAAAGGCTTGGGATTCCGCCAAATGCACGAAACGATGGACCAGCAAAAAGTTGCGCAAGCCCGACGCATCGTTGAATCCGGTGGTGGCAGCCAGATCGATATTCATCAACCGGCCAGCATATTGCGGTCCTGTTTACCGCGCAGGGCCAGCAAATCGATCTGCGTCATGTCGGTGGACCCGGTGACGGTGAGCCCCAGGTACTGGCTGCCGCCTTCGGTAGATAGAGTCACCTCGAGCGCATACCCATCGGACGGCACATCGATCGGGCGGGTGGGGGTGGTGGCCGTTTCCGTATCCACGTTGATGATGACCCCGGTGGGGTTAATCCCCTGGAATTGCCCTGCAATCGCGGCATTCATCGATTGTTTTTCGTGCAACGGCGCCCCGGCATCCCAGAGTTTCGTGCGCAGGAGCCACGGCAGCGCCACCGCGGGGGAGAAACACCGGTAGTAGGCCGTGAGCGCACCGGTGCAACGAAAGGCCGCCAGCGTCGCAATCCCGGCCGCGGCGTAGGTGAAAGAGGCCGTGGTGTAGAAGCCGGCTGTGAACGGGAACGAATACACCCACCACCGCCCGCGGAAAAAGAGCACGAACAGCGGGCGGGTGACCGTGGCAGTTTGAGCAAAATCGTCGTTGATGACCAATTGCACGACCGCGCACAGCTCGCCTGCCACTAGCACCGTACCCCCGTACACCTGGGTACCCACGGCGGCGGCGATAATCCCTGAAATCTTCTCGCTGATCTTCTCCGGGGTGGACCCTGACAAGAGGTAAATCCCCGAGGCGTGGTAGAACACGATGCCCCGGTAGTAGGAAAAAATCGAAGATGCAAGCGAACACCCCACGGACCCGGTGACGTTGATGCGCGAAAAGGATGTGACCCCGGCGGCCACCGTGACATTGGAGAGCGCATCGATCGAGGTGTCCCCGAAAATGTACAGGTAGTTGTTCGCGGCATAGAGCGCCGTGATGTTGGCCACGAGGTAGGCATCGGGAATGGTGAACGATCCGCCGACGCCCCCAAAGCTCACGTAACTATCGATGTCGGTGAAATTCACCGTGCGCAAATAGCTGATCCACACCCGCCCGTCGTAGGTCGCAATCGAAGTGCCGGAAATGACCCCCGAGGGAACCACCGTCCACGTGTCCCCGTAATTGTCGACGAGCGTTCCGCCCAAGGCATAGCCTGATCCGCGCGCCAAAATGTTCATGGCGGTGGGCTGAATCTTGACGGCTACCGCAACCCCCGTCCCGCCGCCCGTCGTGGTGGTCACCGTGCCGCTGGGACCGGTGGTGGCCGCCGGGCTCGTCGCGCCACTCGTGTAGATGGGGCCCGGGTAGGAGCCCCCCGTTGGTAGCGTGATGGTGCCGATGGGACCCGTGGCACCGCCGCCCGTGATGGTGGCGACAATGATCTGCGCCGGCAGGGTAGGGTTATTGTCGGTGAGGTTGATCGTATCCCCCACGGCGTAGCCCGTGCCCGCATTCACCAGATTGACGAACACCACCTCATAGACCGGCTGCAGCATGGCGCCAGCACCGGCCAAACCCGATGCCGTGAGGAATACCGACACCCCACCCGGGAGCCGGTTCATGATCCCGTTGGTAATCGAGGCCACCGCATTGTTTTGCACCGTGAGCACGCCCGGCGTGGTCACCGCATAATCCCAATAGCCGGTGGGATCGACAATCAGGAGCCCCTGGTTATTGTAGGGGGTGGCGAAGGTCTGTCCGGAGGTGAGCGTGCCGGTAAACACTTTGGTCCACACCCCGGTGGCCACGGTGAGAATGTAGCCGTTGCCGGAGGATGCGAACACCACCAAGGCGTAGGTCACCCCGGACACGTTGAAATTACACGTGTAGGTGGGGCTCGTGGCCTCCGCCACCGTACTTAATTGCGCCGCCCCCGAGACGGGAAGCACTTTGCCGGCGGCAATGGGGATCGCGTTTTCGCACCACCAAAATTCGTTATCGTTGATGGCCTCGCGCGCGGCCAGGGTGTTCATACCCTCGAACTCGCGCAGTACAAACTCTGGATTCTGCCCGCCGACACCGGCTTGAGCTCGAGGCGGCATGGCCTAGTCCGGATCCTCGTAAGGGTCGGGGAGCCGGCCCACGTAGACCGAGACGCACTCGCGCATCGTGCGGGTGTACTCGTTCAACTTGGTTTCCGCCTCACCGTAATTTTGCGCGTTGTGTTTGGCGAGGTAGGCCGCATAGAACTTGATCGGGTCCTGATTGACCACTGGAATCACATCCACCGTGGTGGTGTCCCCCGTCACATAGGGAGTGGGCAAAATCACCGAGTCGATTTCCACCGGGTAGGACTGATCCGGCGGCGGGGCGATGAAAAACGAATTATCCCCGTACTTGGCCCAGGCCGCCGGCTGTCGTTGGTAGGAGCTCGCCAGGAACGGACGCCACCAGGCCGAGAAATTGCGGAACGGCGACCATTTCAGCGCATACCGCTCAGTGCCCCACAGCGGCGAAATGTTGAGCACGTCATAGGTGTTGATGTTGACCACACCGATGGCGACCGAGGCGCCCGTGCCCGTGGCGTCGCTGATCGTGGCGGTAGGGGCACTAGAGTAGCCGCTACCGAAAGAGGAAAACGAGATAGTGTTGACCGCACCGCCGCTGACTCCCAAGGTCGCGGCTACACCACTGCCTCCACCGCCACTGAAACTCAATGTGGGTGCCGTGTAGCCGGAACCCCCCGCCACGATGATCCCGCCCGAGGCCTGGCCGTAGAAATATTGCTCGATCCCGGCCGTGAAGTACGCTGTCTGCAGGGTGCGAAGGCACCCTGTGTCCATGACGATCTTTTTGCGCGCCTCGTTGATGTACCCGTCGATCTGCGGAATGGACCACTTATCGGCATTCGGGTCGTGGAGCTGATCCAGTACCTGAAATTCATAGGTACCTGGCGTGGTCGAGGGCCCGAGAGTGGTCATTCACTCACGCAATCTCGGTGGTGTCCACGTCCCGTTTCATCGCGGCGGCCAATGCCGAGCGGGGCGCCATGACGGCTTCCTCGAACACGAAGCGCGCGAGTTGCTTCACCCCTTCGGGGTTATCCTCGTATTGCTTGCCCTTCTCATTCAAGCGCACCGCCCAGCCCAAGCGGACAAGAATATCGGTCTTGTTTTCCAGGCCATAACCCAACATGTGTTGAGCGGCGGCCTCCGACACTAGCACCGGTTCGCCTGGGGGAAAGAGGAATTCCTCCCCGTTGAACTTGTCCATGTGCGGTTCGGGATTGCGATTCGTGACGTAAACACTGCCCATAGGTCAACTCCGGGTGTGAGTGGTGAATCCGGTGGCCGGTAGCGGCAGCGCTCGAGGCGCCGACGTTCCCGGCCACGCATTAGAAGGTTTGCAGCTTCACGACATCATTCTGCCCGTTGACACCGAACACCGAGGCGTTGGCGGTGGAGGGCGCCGCGGTGCCGTTCGGAATCGCGGTGTAGGTCGGAACGGCCTGGAAATTGACCCCCGCGAAGGGGCCCGCCAGGGCCGGCACGCCGGTGAGCGTCGTGATGTTCAGGGGCGGAGGTACCGGGATTGACAAACCCTTGTCATACATCGGATTGGTGTACACCGCATTGCCTCCTACGATCCCACCGTTGATGACGCCTCCCGGGGCGGTGCCGTATCCCGCCCCGGCAGTGCCGGTAACGGCGCCGCCCAAGGTGAAATTCATGATGGCCGTCACCGTGGGCGCCGGGTTCGAGGTGCCGCCGAAGGTGAAGGTGGGCACCGCAGTGAGCCCCGTGCCGTAGAAGGCCGGCCACATCATGGTGACCGTGCCGGAACCCACCTGGCCGTTGTTCGCCGCGATCCAGCCGATGACCGCGCCACCGCCGGTCAGATCCCCGGGTTGCGGGACCACCGTGATGCCGGGAAGACCGAGCAATCCGGCACCCTGGCTCGTGACGGTGATCGAGGAAATGGCGCCGCCCGAAATCGCGCACACCGCGGTGGGCAGGATATAGGGCTGCTGGCCCTGGCCCGGTGGGGGCGAAAAAACGATGAGCGGCGGGCGCACGTAGTTCGATCCCGCGGAGGCCGCAACACCCCCCGTGGTCGCACCGAAGGTGCCCGTGACTCCGTAATTGCCGTTGTAGATCGTGCCGGCGAAGGACAGGGTGGTGTTGATGGCCCCGCCCACGATCGCATTCCACAGCGAGCCGCCCGCCGAGGGGGTGATGGTGAACACCGCATTGCCCGCGGTGTACTGCCCATTCTGGATGGTGACCGCGGCGCCGATCGAGGCAATCGCGTTGCTGGTAAAACCGTTGTAGCCGTAGAACCCGTTGGTGCCGGCGGAGCCTGCCGCAGTGATAAGTGCACCAATCGGACAGCCGGTGGTGTTCGCAATGCGATAGTTCACCCCGTCCGAGGAAATCGTGTTGAGCGACTGGGGCAAAACGTTCAGGTTCTGCCAGTAATTGAGGCCGTCATCGTACATCTGCAGCACGGTGTATTGGCCGAGCCCCAGGAAATACTGGCCCGTCATCGGATTGTTGGCCGCGAGCTGCGGAGAGTACACCGCACCGAATCCGCCGATGATGCCCTGACCGGTGGGCAGGGCCATCACTTCCCCGGGCGCCAGCGCAATCGGCGCCATGGGGTAGTTGTTCGATTGGCCCGAAATTTTGTTGAAAGGCATGGCAATGGCCTCAGATAGACACGAACGTGAACCCGGTGACCACGGTGGTCACCTTGGGCTTGGCGAGCACGAGCTCGAGCAGTGAGAGCACCGCTCCGATGTACCCGATCTGGTTGTTGGACAGCGTGGATTCGAACCCGGTGAAGGCGAAAGCCGCCCGCTCATGGATGTAGAAAGCCATGTACCCGGAATTGAGGAGGTACAGCGTCCCCTCCGGCACATACGGATCCATGTAGATCGGCACCCCGGAAACCATGCACGCGCGGAACGCCGAGCGCGCGCCCCAAGGCTCGTCGTCAAAACCCTTTTCCGGCGTGATGACGTAGGACTCATTGTTGGTGATGAATTCGTTCTGCAGCGTTTGCCACGTTGCGCACCCCATGACCCCGAAGGTGGGTAGCTCGCCACCGTACTTGAAACAACCGGTGATGTACTGCGCGACGATCGCGCGCGTCGGATTCACCGCGCCCGCGGCGTACCGCTTGGCTTTCAGCCACGGATTGGTGGTGCGCGACTGGTTGCCGTATATCACCGAGTTCGTGCCATCGTCCACCGCCGCCGGGAGCCCGATGATCTGGGTGGTGTTCGAGACATTGTTGAGCAAGGCCGTGGCCACACCGTCGCAATAGACGTTGCCGGCGTCGTTCATACGCGCGCCGAGCAACGGAATGATCTCGTGCGCGTCCTGAATGATCCCCTCGAACCCGAGGTAGGGGATCGGAATCACCGCACCCTTCAAATTGAACTCGAGGTTCGTGACCGCCGGCTGAATCGCGGGTTGGTTGAATGAGCCATCGTAGCCCACCCACTGCATGTTGACGAACTGCGCGCCCTGCGCGGGGATCGTGACCGAGGAGACACCCCCGGAGGCTGGCTGGCTGTTGGCGAGGAAAGCGGCCGTCAGCGGCGAGGTGTTGTAGAGCTGCACCACCAGCTTTTTGACGAACGCGCGGCGAACGACAAACTGCAATTCTTGCCCGAGCGAGTTGGCGCCTCCCGCGGGGACGATACCTGTACCTAACACCGGCATTGCAATGGCTCCTCGAAAAATCCCTCATCCGCCGCCGGTCAAACGGTGATGGGGTTGAACTCTTTAATGTAGCGGGCCCGCTCCCGCCGCCTTTCCACCCATGATCTCACCGAGAGCGGCATACGCCTGTTCCATGCCGATCTTGTCGAGCTTGGCTTTGTTGCCGATCCCAGGGCCCCACACATCTTTCTCCGGCATGGTGTACACGGGCGGCTGATAGCTCGCCGGGGTGGGCACCGAGGAGCGGCGTTCGGCCAGGTACACGCGCGCCGCGGCGTCGTGCGTCCAGTTCACTTCCTTATCGTCCACCATCATTTTCTCGATGGCGGTGACGTCCTCATCGGTGAGCTTGTAGTCGGCCTTGATCTTGGCGCGACGGTCGCGCACGTTGTCGCGCGCGTCGCGTTCCATGATGGTCCGCTCCAGCTTCAAGCGCTCCTCGCGCTCCGTCGCCACCGCCGCCATGACCCGATCGGCCGCGTCGATTTCAGGGATCGGTGTGTTGGGCGCCACTTTCTTGATGGCCCGTTGCAACACCTCGCGCGTTTCCGGGTTCGCGGCCAGGGTGCGCAGGAGGTTTGAGTTGCCTTCGAGGGTCGCGGCGTGAGCTCGCAGCTCATCGACCGTCATATCCTCGAGCGAGCGCGGCATTTAGCGGCGCCCCGCGTTGGGCTTGGAAATGGTCAGCGGGTTTTTCTGCGCGATGCGGGATGGCTTGTCGAGCCCACCGTGTTCGGCGTAGCGCGGTGGATTGATGATCTGCCCGTTTTCCTTCTCCGGATCGGTGGGCTTGCGCAGTCCTGCCGCACTGGGTTCCAAAAATCGCTGTGCCATAGATCGCCTCTTACTGTGCCGGAGCGGGTTGTGCGCGGGCCTGGGACATTTGCTTCAAGAGTTGCTTTTGCACCTCCGTCCCTCCACCCATTTGCGGCATCCGCTTCACCATTTGTAGGATTTCCGCCGGAACTAGGTCGGAAGTATCCTTCTTGGCAATCACGGATGCAAGTGTGTTCAAGGCCTTCAAGATCTTGCCGCCTTCCTCAGACTCACTACCGAAGGCGGCCAAGGCCTCCTCAAGTTGATTCACCGCGATGTGCACACTGGTCTGCGCGGCAGCCTTGTGACCTCGCTTATCCTGAGGGGTGGACATCGGCGCCGCGGCCGGCGACTGTCCTGGCGGAACGCCCCCCGGAGCTTGCGCGCCCTGCGCGGCAGGGCCGCCCGCACCGGGCATAGCCGAGGGCGGCTGCGCGCCGCCGCCCATGGCCGCGCGCATCATGTCAGGGGTTGCGCTCACGTCATGCGACGGGAACGCCGGGGCTTTTTATAGCCCCGGGTACTATGATCGAGAATCCCCATCGATCCTACTTCCGCTTGTGACGGCGCTTGTGTCGTGCCATGTTCGCTTCTCCTGTTCAGAGCGGCCACTTTTGATACTGGGGAGCAGCCATACCCCGGTCAACCGGTTACCCGCGGGCGTTACCCGCGGGCGTTACCCGCGGGCGGACTTCGCGCGTGAGGGCTTGGCTCGCCCCATGCGCACGTGCATCTTGCCTCGCGGACTTTTGTTGAAATTGCGCATGTACGCATGACCGGGCTGGCGGCCCCCGGGGGGCTTGGCTGCGCGATCGTGACGGGACATACCTTCCATCATGGGTGCTTACCTTTTTTAGCCTTGCCACCGGGCGATATGCCCATCTGCAGTTCCATCTTACGATCTTCCGCCTCCGCTTTCTCGAGCCGCTTCAAGCGCTCCTTCAAATCCTGCAAGTTCGGTGGATCCATCATGTCCAAGAACGTCTCGCGATCGATGGCCTTGGCCTCGAGCATCGTGACCGCATCGTGCTTGCGGTCTTCCACGAAAATCGGACTGGAGGAGTGTGCATCCACTTTCACCTCATAGTCTTTTGTAAACTGTTCCGCAGTGAAAGGCAACTCGTTTGACCCGTCCGGTGTCTGAATCGCTGCCACAAAGCGCTGTTCCGAGTGGTCCTGCACCAGATGCAGGATCTGCCCTGCCGCCTCCTCCGCGCTTTCCTCCACCGCCACCGCCCGTTCCTTGGGCCGCGAGGATCCCAATCGGGCCATCAAATCCGCCTGGCCGCGCGAGCGCACGCCCGGTTCCCCCTTGCCCTGGAGTACGTGGCCGATCCCGGCCTGGTCATCGAACATGGCATCGATCTGCGCAATCTCGGCGAAAATATCCGCCGGCATGGTGGGCGGATGCTGCGTCGCCTTGGTGGCCGGCGACGGGAAGCTCACCAATCCGCCGGCACCGTGGAGCGAGGCCATTTTCTCCTCTGTGATCCCCACCCCGCCGGTGATGGTCCAGGGGGGTTTGACCTGTTTCGCCATGATCTTTTTCACATCAAGGACACGCTCCGTGCGCCAATCCTGTAACCACGTCAGTCGCGCGGCGAAGGATGCCCCGAAGAAATAATCATAGAGGTTAAGCTCCGGCCGAATCACCGTGAAGGGCGGCACCCCTTTGATGTGCCCCAGCCAGGAGGAGGGACGATCGTAAATGGTGACATCCGGCGCCGCCCGGGTGACCACTTGAAAGTCCTCGAGCTCATCGCTCCACACATACAGATCCACCATGTCGATCAGATCGACTTCAATGCGCGGTGCATAATCGTATTGCGGCCCGCCGCCCTGGCCGGCCATGCCGCCCGCGATCCCTGAGCTCGATCCGGGGATGGCAAGCGACCCGGGCACCCCACCCACGGGTGAACCCAAGAGGAGTCGCGACATGCCGGAGGAAATCGGCGGCAGGGAATCCGCATCCGTGCGCCCCGCGCGCTGCATGATCGAGGCTTTGCGGGGATTGCCCTGCAATTCCGCCTCAAGCTGCGTGCGGGTGATGGTGTAGTGGTGGGTGAAGGCCTCTTGATCCGGCAGCTCGATGATATCCTCGCGCAGCACCCCGAACTGGTGGGGTTCCACCAGATAGGACCGCACGCGGTTGTTTTTCCACATGAGCTTTAAGAGCATGATCCCGAACACATTGGCCCATCGAAGGCCCATGCCGAACAGCACGTGCGTGCGACTCACCCGCCATTGCTCCGTCACCTCGCGCGCCAGGGGCACCGCTTTGAACACCTCATCGCGCGGCGCCTCCGTGCCTAACTGGATCGAAAAGCGAATGGCATCGGGCGAGTAGATGAAGCTCGAGAGTGTGTCGATCGTGGAACCGATCTTGTTGTAGGGCGCACCCCCGGCGGTTGCGCTGCCAAAGAGGTAATAATTGCGCGCGGTCTGGTAGAAGTTAAACCGGTCCTGTCGGGAAACCGTACACTGACGCACCAGCTCCCGGTAGAGCCGGTCGCGCTCGATCATGTCACTGGGCAGCTTCACGCCACCATCGCATCGAGAGCCGCCTTGTCTTTCCGTTCTCCCGTCGCTTCCCCAGCACGCGGAATGCGCCGGCCGGTCACGCCCAGTTCCGTGGCCGCCTCGCGCATGCCATTGTTGCGGGTGAGCACGATCGATGACCCGTCGCGCTTTTTATAGGCTGTGGGCAATTGCGCGACTTGGGAGAGTTCGGCGAACGATCGGCCCATGACCTTTTTGCACTGATCCCCCCACAAAAGCTCCTGGCCGTTCTCCGCGCGGCCTTTGAACGAGGCCTCGCCTTCCTTGGCGGTTTTCAACCGGGTGGTGCCCATCATGTCGGCGGACTTGCGCACCCCGGCGTCGAAATCCTTTTTGAACTTCGTGCCGATGGTGACGGCCGTGCGAAATTCCTGCGTCACGAACTCCGACGCACAACCGAAGGCCGGGCAAATAGCGTGGCTTGCCTCAAATTCCCCGTGCTCCACGCACACCCATTCCTTGATCGCCGCCATGTCAGATCCCCTTTAATCGTGGACCGGCTGCGGTGAGCTCGATCCGGCAGCCGATATCCGGCCTTTTCTCCCGCGTCGCGGCAACCACTTGCGCCAGTGCCGAATTGATGACGTACCACCCGGTAACCGTGCGTGCCTTGACCAGTCGCCCACTATCCCACCCCCGAAAGAACCGTGACAGTGCCTCTTGGGACTCCGGATCGATGCTGCGAGCCCGGGGTGCCTCGCTAAACCGCATGGCATAGAGCAGCGATTCGCCAATGTGACTATAGCGCGCAATGTCCTTGAGCCGCAAAACCTGGTTGTGGGGGGAGTCTAATTCTAGGTTACAGCGCAGGTGCCGGGCACTTTCATACACCTCGCATAGCCTTCGGCGGATTTCCGCCACCGGGAGGGGGTCAATTGAATCCACGCAACTTGACCTGTTGAGAATTCAAAAAATTCAGCACCGAACGCTCCGCCGCATTATAGACACGCACCGGGCCGTGAAGGGCCATTTCCCGCGCGTAGGTGCGGTTGTAAGCTTCCATTTCCGGCTTGATCCAGTCGTTCCAGGCAATCACCCCGATAGCCAGGCTGATAACCCGGTCGTCCTTGGCCCGGCCCTCGCCGCCAATCTTATCGCCTTGGCGGTGCACGTTGCGAAACTGCTGAACGCACGCGGGGGAATTGAGCTCGATCATGTCACGCTCGAAGTAACTGCGCAGCGTCGACATCATGCGCAGCTTCTCCTTCGGATTGGTCTGCCACTGGTAGGCGAAGGCGCCGTGGATGGAGTCCTGCCGCTTGAACAGATAATCCCGAATCCGCCCAATCACATCAAAGGCCTCGAGGCGCGGATCCCCCGCGGCCATCTGCCCGGCCTGACGCTTCAAGTTCGTCAGCTCATTAAACACCGCACCGCCCGGACCCTGCATTTCAAGATTCAGCATGCAATCCGCGGCCCCCGAACCGTACCAGCCGGCCAGGTGCGCAATCACCCACGCGAACTGCTGTTCGGTCCAGGTGGTTGTGCCCAACTCAGCGACCTGGGTCACCCGATCGGCGTAACAGCGCAGCATGTTGCCGGCGAACTCATCCGCCCATTCCGAGGAGCCGTAGGCGGGGTCCGCCCCGAGCACGTACCGGCCGGGTGGGCCTTCGGTGACGTCCTTACCTGTGCGCGGTGTCTCCCACACGACGAGCTCCGCATTGTCCTCGTTGGTCTCCAAGAACCGTGTGTCCTCGAAATTCAAACCAAACTCATAGCGAAAGTACAGCCGCTCCTGCTGGATCGCGTACTGGTATGCCTGGTTGACCCGTTCGCTCGAAAAGAACTTTGAGCCCGACAACTGAAAGGCGTAATCCTCTGTGGGCGGCATTTCCTGCAGCGCCAGATTCTCATCCCCCTTCATCTGTTCGGTACAGTACCAACGCCACCAGGCCAACTGTTCCGGTGTAATCTCCACCGCATAGCGCTCGAACACCTCGCGAATCCACTGCCGCTCATCGGAGGTGGGCGCTCCGTCCCAATACGATAAGTATTCGGGTGAGTCGGCCGGCCAGGAATACAGCTCATTGCGCCACCAGCCGACGAAGATGGCCATTTGCGTCTTGGAATTCTTGGCCACTTCCCAGGTTTGATAGAACATGTTGTAGCCGCGCGCGGTGGACTCCAAAATGTAGAGCCGATTGGGGTTCTTCTGCGCGAGCGTGTTCACCAACGAGCCGAACCCCTCCTCATCCCCCCACGAGCTGCACTCCGTGGCGTGCATGTAGTTCACGCTCTTAGCGCGGCCCAGATCGCCTTTTTTCTTCGTGCCTGCGACCATGTACACCAGGCGCGAGCCGTTTTTGAAAATGAGCTGGGTGCGGTTGTGCCGCTCGATGGGCGAGCGCACCTGCGAGGGTAAGGAGTTTCGGTACTGTTCGATGTAGGAGCGGAACACCTCGCGGTTCTCATCGGTGTCCGTGACGATCGCGCCCTGCAAGCCCTCGCACTTGGAGGTCCAGTACAGATCCAGGGCCAGGGTGACGGTGCTGATCCCGAGCTGGCGACCCTTCAAAATCACGAAGGTGTGAATATCGTTCGAGAGTCCTTCGGCTATTTTATCCACGACATAGCGCTGCGTGCCGAGCCAGGTCAAAGGGATGCGCCCGAGCTCCTTGGTGTCGACCCGAAGTTTCCCGCAAAACGCCTCGAAGCGCTGCGGATCGAAGACGATCACAGCAGGAAAGCCAGCCCTGCGCAGAGGAACGAATCATTGTCCGCGCCGGCGGGGGCCAAAAACTCCACCGTGTACTGCCCCGCCGGGCGGGTGGCAATCCCCCACCCCCAGGTGGCAATGTGGGCACCGGCCTTCTGATCGTAGGCAAACCAATCGCCGCCCGGATTCTCCACCCCGGTCGACACACTGGGCATCAAGGGGCCCGTGCCGTTCTCGGTGGTGTTCATGGCCCAGGCGACGGTTAAGATCTGCCCGCCCGCGGTGAGCTTGATGGGCCCCGTGCTGATGCGCGCGGGCCCACTGACATCGCGCGTCCACTTGGATCGAAACCCGGCGAGCATCGCCGGTGCCGCAATCTCCACCGCCAAAAAGCCCACGTAGTCGGTCCAGACATTGCTGTAAATCAAGGACTGCGCGGGAGCGGCCCCGGGACAGGCGAACGTTTGAAGCCACTCATCCCCGTTCCAGGTGGTGTCCGCCTCCCAGGTGCACGGGATATAGGCGTTGGACCCCGAATCCCCCATCACGCCTTTGCGCGTGACGTCATGCGAATAGACCCCCGCGACCGCAATCGTGGATCCTTGAACGGTGCGCTGATTGAAGGCTTGCGTTAAGGAAGCCACCGCTTTCTTGCCGGTGTTGGGCGCCTCGATGCTCTGCAGAATAGGGGAGGTGGTCATAGCATCCTCAAGTTCCAATGTTTCGCCGCCTTCTCCAAGGTCTCCGCCGGGGGTCCGCCGCACTGACACGCAGTGCATTCTATGATAAAGGAGCCTAAGTCCCCCGACACCAAGATGCCGCGCACCGCGCGTTGCTCCCGGCTGCTGCAAAAGGGACAGCGGCGCAGCACAATGTCGCTCTTGACCGTCGCCACGGCGTTTTCGAGCTCACCACTCATGCCACGCGCTCCTCGCTGTACTGACCCTTCACCGATTGGTTGAGCGTGCGGCCCACGGAGGAGGCATAGCGCACCTCATCGGCTATATACCGGGGGACTTCCGCGTAACGGTAAATGTGCCCCGACTTGAACTCCACCTCGAGCGTACCCGTGTCCGATTGGCCCTCCGCCTCCCACCCCACGGAGGCGACATTGCTGGAGCTCACCGGGATGCGGTTCACCGCGGCAAGCCCCGCAGCGCCACCGCCACCTGGGGCATTTCCTCCGCCGCGATCTTCTGGCCCTGCACCCCTTGGTAGGCCTGGGCGCGCAGATTGCGCCGGATGTGGGCGCGCAAGCCGGCGCTGATCCCGTCGTCCTCCGGCAAGGGCAGGATCAACCCCTGGTCTTCCGCCTGGCGCACCAATTCGGAGGCCAGGGTCAAGGCGGCTAGGGACAAGAGCCTGGGCTCCTCCTGGTGCTCATGGCCGGCGGCCCAGGGGCTTGTGAGCAATTCGAGCGCAATGCGAAACCGAAAATCGAGCTGGCACCCGGAGGTGGCCGCTTCGAGCACGTTGCCTAGGTACCGATTCACCGGACTCGCCATATCTTGCACCACCCGAATTTGGTCACCCGCACCCTAAACGACAGGTCGCGACCGTACAGCTTGCGAAACGCATAAATGTAATTCTGCACGCTGCGCTTGTTGCGATCCACCTCCACGCACTGCCGCAAGAGCAATTTGCCGAGGAGGGCGAACATTTCATCCCGTACCACCCCCGGCTGACGCTCCGGCGGTGGGGCATCATCCAACATCCGATAGGAAATAGCACGACCTTTTTGCACTATCCCTAAGGAAACTGTGGGTATTTCAACCATGCAAATAGCGTAGCACACGATGTGCAATGCCTTTTGTGGCTCAGTAGTTGTAGCCCGCCTTATGCACGTTGGTGGTGTAAGTCTTAGAAATTATTTGGAAATTTTTTGTGGGGGGTACCGTGGGGGTCACCGTTAACGTGCGCCGCTCGCCCAAGGAATTCCTTGAAAATCCGCCCAGGCCCGCTCCGCACGGCGGTTAACATAATGGCGATTATGCGAAGTAAGTACGTAACTCGTTGATTATGCAGAACTTTCCTCCAATTCCTATAACCCAACTAGGCGTTTTTACGTACACTAACCTTCGCGCACGGCCGCCCTTATGAACTGCGCTCATGGACTTGGCGGTTAGCATGAGCCAGATGCGGACTTGGCGGTTAGCATGAGCCAGATGCGGCGCAGCACAGCCGGCGGGCCGCCGATGTTCCACGTGGAACGCGCGAGGTGCCTCATACCGGCTAGGCGCCACGGACAAGAGGTTCCACGTGGAACATATCTACGCCACCGATGCGTGAGCGACCAATCAATCAGTCTTGACGATAGGCAAGCGTGACGTCTGACCATGCGGCCCCGATGACATCGAGAACTGTGGCCAGCACGGACAAGAGGTTCCGTGGAACATATCTACGCCACCGATGCGTGAGCGGCCAATCAATCAGTCTTGACGATAGGCAAGCGTGACGTCTGACCATGCGGCCCCGATGACATCGAGAACTGTGGCCAGGACGTTCGGACTGATGTTGTGCGCCGGCACGCGCAACGGGTAGCGCACCCGCCGGATATGCTGCAATGCGTTAATCTGTAGCGCCGAGCAAATGTAATGCGCGGGGATGTGCCCGTCGCGCTCCAAGATGAAGTCTTCGATATCGCGCACACCGTAGGCGTCGCCAATCTTGGCCTGCAGGTTCGCTTCCCAATCCTCGTATTCGGTTTGCGTGGCGTTCAAGGTCGCCCGGATCCGGCGGGTACATGTCTCAAGCCGAGGGTCTCGAATATGCACGCCAGGGGGCACCGAGCCTACCCGATCCGAGCGGCTATCTAAGTATCGGCCGTCGGCCAGGACGCCGGCCGCGTGGCTGACATGTTCGCCGCCTCCGAACCATCCAATCAGCCTCGAGCTGAGATTGTGCCCCTGAAGCAAGTCAACGCAGATCTGTGCCATGGCGCACAGTTTACGATCCCTGGCCGCAATTTTCAAAATAGTGCTTGACAAGTATTCCGCCTAGTATATCATTTGCACATTGAGCAAATGAAACAGGCATGAGTCTTTAGCCGATAGCCCACTCAACGTGACCTATCGGCTAGGGATTTTCCCCGGCAACGCACGCGGCGCGACGTCCGCACTGACTAGGAGTAATTGAACATGGAACTTATGCAAGCGAATCGCCAATGGTCTACCCGTCCCGACGACGAACGTTTCCTTTCGCTCACCGAGTTGAACGCGCATTGCTGCGCGCAGCGCGAACTGAGCGTGGGCAAGGTGGTGTCCTCCCGTGCGCTGACCGCATCCCCTGTTGAAGGGGACCACAGCGCATTGATGCTCACGGGCCCGAACGGCGCACCCGTGAATCTCACCAATTGGAGTTTTGGCCAATTGGCCGCGCGTGCCGGCGTGCCCGCCGGGTACGTGCGCTCGATCCCGTCCCCCCTGGCCGCCGATTGCATCAATTACGGCCTTCACTACGCGCGCGACGTCGAAGAATGCGGCGTGCTCCTCACCAAGTCCCGGGGGCACTCCGAAAACCCACCCCCGGCCACCGTGCGTGCGCTCACAGGCCCGAACTACGGCCGCATCTGGAACCACACCATTACACAGGCCTTGGTGCGCCAATTCGGTGATGGTGTAACTGGCACGTTCAAGGTACCCGGGGAATTCGGCGTGCAAGGCAATCCCATCACCAAGCAATCGACCACCCTCTACGCGAGCGACCGTGACATGTGGGTGTTCCTGGCTGACGAAACCAATCGTATTGAACTGCCGAATCGGCGTAACGGCCGCACGGGATCGCTGGCGCGCGGTTTTTTCTGCTGGAACTCGGAAGTAGGTTCGACTACTTTTGGCTTGGGCACGTTCCTGTTCGACTACATGTGTGGTAACCATATCGTGTGGGGTGCGGAGGATTACCAGGAACTGCGCATCCGCCACACTTCCGGGGCCCCGGATCGCTGGATCGAACAGGCCGCCCCGGCTATCGCCAAGCTATCAAGCTCGAGCGCAATCGGTATCACCGAAGCGTTGAAGGCCGCCCAAGCAAAGCGAATCGAGAATGTGGATGAATTCTTGAACGCACGTTTCACGAAGTCTCAGACGTCCGCCATCAAGGCCGCGCATATGCAGGACGAGCAACGGCCCATCGAGTCCCTGTGGGATGCCGCGACGGGCATCACGGCCTATGCCCGGGAGATTGCCCACACAGATGATCGGGTACGTTTGGAGCGCGAGGCCGGCAAGGTGCTCAAGCTCGCCGCCTAAAGTCCCTCCCTGTGGCGGGTGTAGCCGCCACACCCTTCGGCGGGCCGCGGGGCCCGCCTTTTTTGGAGAAACTTGAATGGAACTCACCATAGAACAGTTGATTGAACAACGCGCATGCGCCAGCCAAGTGAAACTATTCCGCGAGATGTTTGGCCGTAGCGTCAACATCACGCAAAAGGCATGCATCTGTGTTGCAGACAAGTTTGATTTCGCCTGGGCCGCGCGGAAGCTACTGCCGGCGCCAGCGCTGGCCGAGTACGAGCGCGTCAGGGTGCAAGCTTGGGCCGAGTACGAGCGCGTCACGGCGCCAGCGCTGGCCGAGTACGAGCGCGTCACGGCGCCAGCGCTGGCCGAGTACGAGCGCGTCAGGGTGCAAGCTTGGGCCGAGTACGCGCGCGTCAGGGTGCAAGCTTGGGCCGAGTACGCGCGCGTCACGGCGCCAGCTTGGGCCGAGTACGAGCGCGTCACGGCGCCAGCTTGGGCCGAGTACGAGCGCGTCAGGGCGCCAGCTTGGGCCGAGTGCGCGCGCGTCAGGGTGCCAGCTTGGGCCGAGTACGAGCGCGTCAGGGCGCGCACGTTTGCCAAACTCTATAACTCAACAGGTGCCCTATGATTTTCTTTCATCCCCGTCTGCCCGTGCGCGACATCGCGCGGTTTTGCATCGTGCAAGGCTATGACGTCCGTTGCCTGACACGCTACCGGGCGGACGGATCCCGAATCATCCTAACCCTGGCCGTGCCCGTCCCTAACCTTGTGGATCCCCTAACCGATAGCGAAGACGGATGCCCGGACATCGGTGACTACATTGATTTCATCCATCCCGAATGAGGTGCCTTGGCGGATCCCGGCTACTAACCCGCGGCCAGCGGAACCGCAAGCTCCGCAACAAACGCCAAAAGTGTCTCTGCGGCGCGTTTTGGTTCCCACATCGTCGCGGGTCTGCGGGGTGGGTGTGTGGAAAATACATCAAGTGTAGGGACTGACCTTGGCGCGTCCGCGCATCCCGTACCGATGGGGTGCGCGGACGCGCTACCTGACATACCACACCAAAAACCCGCCTACTTCCCCTATACGCTATATAGGCCCCCTATACCCCTCTACCCCTCCCCCCTCTTTTCTATCTCCTTATCACTCTCATATATAGGTATGGTAGGTAAGGTAGGGCGCGGTAACTTATTGTTTTTCCCAAAATACTTTGCGGACCACACCACCTACCATACTACGCCTTTTGCCATACCCTAGTGTGGTAAGGATTTTAGCGAGACGCATTTCCGTAGCGCGCGTGACTTGCCGAGGGTCAAGCCCTAGCCCATGGGCGACATCGCGCAGGGTTACAGGTGTGTCTCCCTGCCACTCCTGCACCACCTGTGCCACATCCTGCAACCAGGAATCTTGGAACTTAAAATCAGCATGTGCGGAGCGCGCGAGCCGTTCAGCCTCTTTCCACATCACCCCATGTTGCGCAAATAATACAGCACCCTCCGACCACAATTGCGCGCGGATGGCCGCCACTCCCGCGACATCGACACGGCCGACACGCACGGGCAACCAACGCCTTTCGCCCGCCTCGTCATCCAGGATCTCGTCATGATCGGTGGTGCCGACGAACACCCCCCGGCGCGGGTAGCTCACCGTGATTTCCTGATACTTGGGTGTCCACGTGTCCGCCCTTTCGGTGATGAACACCTTGATAGCTTCCTTGGCGCGCGTATGAAGACCTTGCAGTTCTCCGAGTTCGTACACCTGTCTACCCCGCATACGCCGCGCAAGGTCCGCATCCCGGGCCGACAAATCCAACGTCACATAGGCATCCGGTAGCAGTGCGAGTACCCGCACGGACGATGTTTTCCCGTGTCCCTGACCCGCGGACACCAATATCGGCACCATGTCCGCTTGGCACCCGGGATCGAGCGTGCGCCCCGCTAGTGCGCTCCACAGGTACCGCCCAACCGCCACGGCATATTCCCCCGCCACGGCCCCGTAGTAAGTTTGCAGGAACGAGTCCACACGCGGCACACCATCCCAGCGCACGAGGTTCAACGCGAGTTGCGCCGAGTCGAACCGATGGGCAAAACCCACCCGGTACAAGGCGTCCCGAATCAGATCCGGGCCGATGGCCGCAAAACCTGAGGCCTCCAGGCGCAGCCGCGCATCCAACGTGTCGGCATGCGTGAGGGACCGCCAATCCTCGCACCCCAAGGCGCACTGCCAATAGCACCAGCGCACCTCACCGTAGAATTCGTCATACCCTACGCGCCGCCAAAAGCCTTCGACCTCCAGCGCGCGCACGACGTTGTTCAACGTCGGCCGGTAGCCGGCATTCGTGCGCGAGAACCCCAGGGAGGTGAGCACCCCAGGGCCCACCCCTCGATTCGCCGCCACCACCCCGGCAGTAAGTTCACAGGACGGGACCGCTACCGGGTCGGGCTCCGGGGCAAAATCATCCGCCGCGATTTCTTCGGCACCGATCGCTTCGAGGAATTCAAGGTCCGTCCTGCCGGTACAGTGGCCGTGGAGGCATTTGAAGTGCCCTTGCGCGTAGCCGCCCGTGCCCGCGGGGTAGTAGACGGTCGCCGTGGGGCCGGTGTCGACCGTGTGGTCCGTGAGGCCCCACGGACAAATGATGTAGAGCTCGCCGCGCTTTCCTTGGCCCTGGACCCAGCCGCGTTGCTCGAGCCATTGGGTGACGGGATCATCGCCTTGAATCGTCTCGCGATGTAATTGTCCACTTTGATCCGATGCCGGTCCCGCAGCACCTCCGCCGAGCTGCCGCCACAGATCTTCGAACGCTTCCGACTCAAGGGTGGGGAATTCGCTTGGGCATCCCCCTTCCCATTCGTAGCGCTGGCCCGAGGGGTGCGTACCGGCGGCGACGAACTGCTGGCCGGTGGCCAAGAATTCAATGATTCCCTGGCCCTCTCGGACAATCGAGCGCTTGGCAAACTCGCCCGCGAGGCGAAACGGCGCCAGAAACCGAACAGTTCCGGGGCGAGTTCTAACCGCCCGCAATCCAACATTAAAAATCGTGGTCCGGCACGCAAGAGCCAGTCCCTCATCTTCGATGTCGAAGTCCAGTGCACGTACTTCTCTAGTCTGGATGCATAGTCCATAGTCTCGCTCCTTACTCCATAGGTTGATTTCCGCATCGGTCGATTGATGGGAGGTCCAGGCCTTGATCCCCACGGCCTTGCGGGAGTCGTTGTACCGCGAAGGGGTTTTGCCCAACGCGCGCAAGGTCGATTGCGGCGCGATCAGTGCGTGCGGGTTCGACACCACCGGCAGGAGGTCCGCCGCAAGCCCGAGCTCATAGGCGAACGTGTACCAGTCGGCGGGGCTCGCCCCCCACCGGTCAACAGGCCCGCTCATGCGTGCTTCTGGTCTAACCAGCCGGACGGGAGCTTGAGCGCAAGCTCGATCCCCCGCGCTAGCTTTTCCCCGACGTCGCGCCTAGGATTGGGTCCGCAAATGTGGCACAAGAACGATTCGGTATGCCCAGTCTGTCGGGAGAACTCCAGCCATGATCCGGCCTTATCCTTCAGAATCCTTAAGTTTGCCACGCGCAGTTTGCGCAAGTTCTCAATCTGCCGGTACTGGGCTTTGCGATCCCGTTGCGTGAGCATGAGCATTTCCTTGAAATTGTAGTTGACACGTCTGAACACTTGAGCAATGCTCCGACGCTCAAGTGTGCCCCCAAACCTAAAGGATATGCAACATGACGTTGGATGAAGCTGTCAACCGGTTGTGCGACTCGCTGGATAAGTTCTCCGCCGCGCTTACCGTCGCCGCGCAAGTCAAAACCGTCGCACCCGCCGGCACACCGGCCGAGGCGCCGTTGGCGGAGCAAGCCCGCAAGGCGCCGGTACGGGCCGCGGCCCCGCGCTCGATCCCGGCGAAACCTGCCGAACCCCCTCCCGCCACGACTCCGGCAGAGGACGGCATCGCGTATGAAACGTTGCGCGCGGCTGTGCTCAAGCTCGCCGCGGCGCAAGGGACCAAGGCGGCCGTGGCCGCGATCCAAGCGGTCGGGGGCCCGAAGGTCAAGAGCGCCACCGAGCTGCCGCGGGAACAGTGGCAGGAGGCGTATGACCATATCCAGGGGCTGCTGGCGCCTGGTGTGGCGTGACCCCACGCCGCTGCGGACCGGGGAGTAGAGCATGGTGATTGAGAATTGCCCTAATTGCGGCGGCACGCGGGAAGGCGCATGAGTGAAGGCCACGCATTCTGTTCACCGTCCGATTGGGAAGGGTGGAGCAATTGTCCCGGCAAGCCGGCCCTCGAGGAGTTCGAGCCCGATTCACAGTCCGAGGCCGCGGCCGAAGGCACCCGCCGGCATGAGCTGGCCGCCCGGTTGTTACTCAAGCTCCCTGTGGATGAGCCCATCCCCGCGGAGGTGACGGCCTACGTGGCGGCTGTGAGCGAACGGATGGAGGTCTATCGCCAGGCTGGTGCGCGCGAGGTGCACATGGCGGTGGAGCAAAAGCTGCCGCTCGAGGCCATCACCGGCGAGCGGGATGCCACGGGCACGGCCGATTGTGTCATCATCGCGGTGTTTGCCGATTACACGGATATGGACGTCATTGATGCCAAATTCGGCTATCGGCCGGTCGAGACCTACGGCAACGGGCAACTTCGCATCTACGGCCTGGCCGCCATGGTCAAGCACCAGCTCCTGCATACCTTCCGGCAAGTGAACCTGTGCATTTTCCAGCCGCAGGTATCCGGGGAACTACAGGTGTGGCCGCAAACGGCGGATGAACTCTACGCCTTCGCCCCGACGGTGCGCACCGCCGCGGAGCTGTCACTATCTCTGAGGGAAAGCGTGGAGGCCTTGTCCCATTTGAAGGCGGGCGACAAGCAATGTACGTTTTGCAAGGTCAAGTACCGGTGTCCGGAATTTGGCAAATTCGTGACCCGCACGGTGTTCGGCGATTTTGTGGATGAACGGGAACCGGTGCTCACTCCGGAGCCAATCGAGCCGGAAGGTTTGGACGGTGGGCCGGAGTTGGCGGAGCTGTTGAGCTTACGCCTTTCGCGCGTCACCATGATCGAAAAATGGTGTCTCGCAGTACGCGCGGCGGTGGAGGCCAAACTCGTGGCCGGCGAACCAATCCCGGGGTACAAGCTCGTGATGGGACGCGAAGGACCTCGTGAGTGGTCGGACGCCCAAGCTGCCGAAAACCTCCTACTCGCGGACCACCAGAATCCTGACAAGGTGTATCACCCGCGTGAGTTGAAATCTCCCCCGCAGATCGAATCCGCCGTGGGCAAAAAGGCTCCCGTGTGGAAAGCGCTGCAAAACCACATCAAACGCTCTGAGGGCAAGCCCAGTGTGGCCCCGGCGGATGATCCCCGTCCTCCGTTCGTGCCTAAGACTGCGGAGGATTTTGACTCTTACGATGGAGTAGATATCGCATGAACCAGACAACCGATGCCAAGGCCTTGCGTGATTTGGTGGACAAACAAACACCCGCCGAGGTGGCGCGCGATTTTGAACCGGAGCCGAAGGCTGAGAATCACTGGACCGGGAACGGTGACGCTTCGATGCCCGGCTTTGTGCCCACTAACCCCCGGGTGCTGAATGACACCGAGCGGGGGTTGGTGGCGGAGCTCGAGCTCCGGTATCAAGACCTCTACGCGCATCTTCTAACCTTGGGGCACAGCCGGGAATTGGCCCTGGCGCGCACCAAGACCGAAGAAGCCTATATGTGGGCCGTCAGGCACATCACGGGGTAACCGAATCTCCCGAGCCGAGGGGTTAGCTAAGTATCGGCCCGCCGTGATGGTGGCGTTAAATAAGGGATTCACCCCCCATCTGGAGCGTAGGCCATCGGCTCCATAACAGCGATGCCACGGGGAACTTGCCACACGGTGCTCTATGGCAAGCGGTTTCCAGGGTCCGTAGAAAACCCTGGAGCTTTTACTACAAGGGATTAATCATGGCCATCTTGAAATTGCGCAATCTGCGACTCTCGTTCCCTAAGATCTGGGAGCTCGATACCACGTTCGACCACCCGGCCTATTCGGCCAATTTTTTGGTCGCTGCGGACGATCCGCAATTGGACACCATCAACGATGCGATCGAAGCGGTGGCAAAAGAACAGTGGAAAGACAAGTACAAAACGATTCTCGCGCAATTGCGCGCGCAGGACCGGGTGTGCCTGCACGACGGGGACGCCAAGGCTCAGTACGATGGGTATCCGGGCAATTGGTATATCTCGAGCCGCAACAAGTCCCGCCCGCTCATTCTCGATCGGGATAAGTCCCCGTTGACCGAAAAAGACGGCCGGCCGTATGGCGGGTGCTACGTCAATGTTTCGCTCGATATCTGGGTGCAGGATCCCAAAGGCGAGAAAGCGAAGAACGGCAAGCGCATCAATGCCACCCTGCGCGGGATTCAGTTCATGGCCGATGGTGATGCCTTCGCGGGTGGGGCACCGGCGGATCCAGAGGAGTTCGATGATCTGGGGGTGGGTGACGCGTCATCCATTGCCTGATGATCGTTTATGTACTGGTTATCTATTGCACGCTGGGGTGTGGAAAGACACCGCTCCCGCCATCGGCGATGGTGTTCGATTCGCAACCCGCGTGCGACGAATCCTTGGCATACATGGAGGCCCTGCGTCTGGAAACAATCGCGCCGGATAAGAAGTTTAATTTTGAAATGCGCTGCATACCCGCGGTGGATTTTATTGCCGGCGAGCTGACGCATTGATTCTCTACCTCGATCTGGAAACGCGCAGCGCCACTCTGTCCCTGCCTCAAGTTGGGGTCTACCGGTACGTGGAGGAGTGCGAGATTACGCTTTGCGGGTGGACCATCGATGACGATGAGGGGGTGGGGGTGAGCTCGTGGGATGACGGCATGGTGACCACCCTCAATTATTGGATCGATCGGGTGGACCGGGTGGTGGCGCACAATGCGGAGTTTGACTTCACCGTGCTCGAATCAAAAGGCGTGAGCATTCCGATGGGCAAACGGTACTGCACCATGGCCCAGGCCCGCCGGCACGGCCTGCCTGGAGCGCTCCATACCCTGTGCGAGATATTCAAGATCCCCGAGGACCAGGCGAAAGCGAAAGAGGGCCGCGCGCTGGTGAGGCTCTTTTGCAAGCCGCAAAAGGACGGCACCTGGGCGGATGAGCGCACTCACCCGGCCGAGTGGGCCCGCTACCGGGAGTATTGCCGCCTCGATGTGATCGCGATGCGCGAGCTGCATAAGCGCATGCCCACGTGGAATGACGCGGTGGAGCGTGATATCTGGGAGCTCGATGCCGATATCAACGCGCGGGGCTTTTGCGTCGATATGCTGCTGGCCCGCGAAGCGGTGCGTGCGCTCGAGGTGGAGGGCAAGTCCAACAATGCCGGGGTGGAATTCTTGACCGATGGCGCGGCCGACAAGGGCACCCAGGCCCAGCGCATCTTGAAATACATCCTGGCGGAATTCGATGTAGAGCTCCCTGACATGCAAGCCGCCACCCTCGAGCGCCGGTTGAACGATCCGGCATTGCCGGATGGCGTGCGGGAACTGATCGCGCTGCGCCTGCAATCGGCTAAATCGTCTGTGTCCAAATATGCAACGCTCTTGGGGTGTACCAATGAACACGATTCGCGACTCCGTGGAACGCTCTCTTATTGTGGAGCCGGGCGAACCGGCCGATGGGCCGGAAATCGATTTCAGCCGCACAATCTCCCTCGAGCCACCCTTCAACGGTCAGAGATTGACGCCGGAATTGACGCCCTCCGGCTTGCCGCCCTTGATCTTATCGCTGGATGAGGAGGAATCAGCGTGCCCACCGTCACCGAGTATTGCTCGAACGCCCTGCGCGGAGTCGTCGTTGCGCCCCGAGGACGTAAGTTGCTCGTTGGAGACCTCGCTAACATCGAAGGGCGCGGTGTCGCTTGGCTTGCGGGTGAAAGCTGGAAACTTCGAGCATTCGCTGACGCTGACGCTGGACGGGGGCCGGATCTATACCGACTTGCATACGCCTTGGCCTTCAACGTATCGCCTGAATCGATAGATCCGCACACCGTCGAGGGTTATTTCAAACGCCAGATCGGCAAGGTAATCGAGCTGATGTTCTCCTACGGTGGCGGGGTGGGGGCCTGCTTGACCGGCGCCGACACCTACCGGATCGACCTTGAGGTCATGGCCGCGGCGTGCTGGCCCCAATTCCCCCGGGATATCCAGATCGAGGCGCAGCAAGCGTGGGTGTGGGCGGTGGAGCAACGGCGCACGTTCGACTTGCCGCCGGCCATCTACCGGGCCTGCGACGGGCTCAAGAGGGTTTGGCGATGGACGAATCCTAAGATTACGGACTTCTGGCCTGCGATGAAAAATCAGGTGTGGGCCGCCCTCATGCAAGGGGGTACGCGGGAACTGGGATTTTTGACATTCGACACAGAGGCAGCGTGGTTGCGTCTGCGCTTACCCTCCGGCCGATATCTTTGCTACCCCTCGCCGAAGCTCCGGGACGGACAATTGACGTTCCTGGGGACGAATCCGTACACCAAGCAATGGGGAAGGCTCAAGACCTGGGGTGGCACACTCACCGAGAACGCCACCCAGGCCCTGTCGCGCGACGTTCTTGCCGTGGGGTTGTTGCGCGCGGAGGTGTTGGGATTGAATCCGGTGTTGCACGTGCACGATGAGATTGTGTGCGAGGTGCCGGACACCTCCGATTACAGCGCGGCGGAGCTCGAACACTGTCTCACGGCCCCGATCCCGTGGGCGCCAGGGCTGCCGTTGGCGGCCAAGGTGTTCGAGACTGACCGGTACCGGAAAGACTGATGGCCGAAACAGATCTGGAATCCTGGGCCCGCGAGGAAATCTTGAAGGCCGGCGGGCTCATGCTCAAAACCGAATCCCCGGGCACGCGCGGCTTTCCGGATAATGCCGTGTTCTGGTCGGAGGGGGTCGTGCACTTTTTGGAATTCAAATACGGTACCGGCCCCACGGCAAAGCTGCAAACGGACATGCACCGGCGCCTGCGCGCGAAGGGCGCCTACGTGGGGGTTCCGCGCGATCGTGCCTGGATCATGCTCTACTGCCGCGAATATGGCCATTGACTTTCAGCCGCGCCCGTACCAGAAGATCGCGCAAGAATTTTTGCTGAATCACGAACGGTGCAACCTGTTTGCCGATATGGGACTAGGGAAAACCGCCACCGTGCTTTCGGTCATTCAGACGTTGGAACTTGAGCGCACGCTGATCGTGGCCCCCTTGCGCGTGGCCCAAGGGGTGTGGCCGCGGGAGATTGCCAAATGGCGGCAGTTCGAGCGCATGCCGATCGGGTGGATCGGCGGCACATTCCATGAGCGGCAACTCGCGTTGCTGGCGCTGCCCACCACCGCCACGGTGCATTATGACGTGTTGCTGAAACTCATGGACGAATTGGGGGGCGCCTGGCCGTTCAAAACGGTGGTGTGCGATGAGTCCACCCGCTTGAAGGGTTTTCGGATTCGCAAGTCAACCAAACGCCCCCGGATGCTCGCAACCTACGCGCACAAAAAAGTGAGCCGGTGGATTAATCTGACCGGCACGCCGAACGCCAACGGCCTGACCGATCTGTGGGGCCAGCAATGGTTTATCGATGGGGGCAAGGCCTTGGGCCGCTCCTACACGGACTACACCAATCGATGGTTCTACTTGAACGCCAAGGCTAAAAATGCCAAGTATCAGGCCTTGATCCCCTTTCCGAGCGCCCAGGCCCAGATCGAAGCGGCCATGAAACCCACCACCCTGTCGATCCGGGCACGCGATTGGTTCGACATTGCCGAGCCTATCGAGGTGGACGTATGGGTGGATCTGCCGGCGAAGGTCCGGGCCAAGTACAACGAAATGCAGCGCCACTTCTACGTCGAATTTGAACGTGGGGTGGTGACGGCCGCCAATTGTGCCGTGAAGGTATCCAAGCTCCTACAGATCGCGTCCGGGGCCGTCTACCCGCGGGACGGCGACACGGTGTGGACGCACGATGAAAAACTCTTAGGGTTGGAATCGATTGTGGAGGAAACCGGCGGGGCGCCGCTCCTGGTGGTCTATCAATTCGTCTCCGAGCTCGAGCGGCTGTTGAAATGGTTCCCCGGCGCGGTCGACATTCGCGAGACCGGGGCGCAAGATCGATGGAACGCGCGGGAAATCCCCATGCTCCTGTGTCATCCTAAGAGCGCAGGGCATGGGTTGAATTTACAGGATGGGGGGCATCACATTGTCTTTTTCACACCCACCTGGGACTTGGAGCTCTACGCTCAGGTGCTTGAGCGCATCGGCCCCGTGCGCCAGGCCCAATCCGGCTACACCCGCGAAGTGTTCGTATATCACATTCTGGCGCGAGACACGGTGGACCCGGTGGTTAAGGTGCGTCGGGAGAACAAAGGCTCCCTGATGGACCTGTTCATGGACCGCCTGCGCAGCGATGGGCATCCCGTCGCTTGAGCTGCGGGCCCGGGTGCTCGCGGGTGATTATCCTGAATGGCTGAAACGGCACAGTCGGCGGATATACCTGGTCAACCTATACCGGAGTGTGCCGGATTGGGTGGACCGCAAGGCCTTGAAGTCTGTCTATCGTCACTGCATCCGGCTTAACCGCTCGAGAGCGCATCCCGTGGTGGTGGACCATATAGTGCCCCTCACCCACCCCCTGGTGTGCGGACTCACGGTGCCGTGGAACTTGCGCATCATTGACCGGCGCGAAAACTGCCGCCGGTCCAATCGGTGGTGGGAGTACACCGAGGATATGTTTACCGAATCGGAGCAATTATGTTTTCCGTTATTAGGTGGCGGTACCGCCCCAATTGTCGATATTGAACACGACCCCCGCGGCGCCCGTCTTGGATTGGATGGCGCCCTTGTAGATGGCGCCGCTGACGTCCCCTAGGACGGCATCGGTCATCACCAGAGCCTTCGGGCAACTGAACCGCTCATAGCCGTTCTTAAGTTTCGTGAAGGTCACCCCTTGGGCATTGATGGGCTTATCCCCGGCCATCAAAAACTGCATCGAGAATTCCTGCCCGGCGGCAGCGGAAATGTCGACCGTGATGGTGTTGGATGACTCGAAGCTCAGTGATTGCCCGTTGGCGCAGGAAGGCTGGAATCCGCCCCACGGCCCGGTAGTTTTGACCTGGATCCCGTAGGCGTTGCCGTTGCCGGCGCCCGCGACCATATGGGTGTCGGTCGCGTTGTAGCTGTAGTCCTGCGGCAAATCCGGGGTGGAGCCGTTTTGCGCCATGACGGTGAGCAAATTGGGTACGCCGCTTCCGCCCCCGCCGCTGCTCGCAGCGGTGCCGGTGATGGCCAAGGTCACGGTGCCGCCACCCTCGAGGGTTGCGGTGTCGGCGGCATTCAAGGTGATTTCAACAGACATGGTGACGGACTCCTCTACGCTTTTGGGCTGGTGGGGGTTACCTCGAGTTTCGCAAGCTCCGCCTGCAGCTCGCCAATCAAGGTGTTCGACATCGCGTTGATTTCACTCGCGACGATGGTGGGCTGTGCGGCAATCATCTGATCTTTCAGCACTACCGCCTGGGTCAGAATTCCAATCTTGTTGGTGGGGTTCTTGTTCACGTACTCCAAGAACGTGATGGTTGGAGGGATGAGGGCAATGCCCTCTTGAGTCTTGATCGCGGTCAGGATCGCGGAGAAAAAGGCATTCATGGGTTTTTTCCTTCGGTGGCTAGAGTGGTTTCCACTTTGACCGCGTGCGCCTGGGCAATGGTAGCCGCTACTTTAGCCGCCTGCGCGGCCGCGGTAACGATATCGACCACTTTGTCCATTTTGCCGTTGGTCGCTTCCTTGATTTCACTGGTCATCGCGGTGTTGGTTTCAAGGTTCTTGGCGGTTGCATCGAGCTTTTTCGTATTGGTCCTCGAACGCAGCCAGGCGGCCAGGGCCGCGGCCAGGGCTGCCATGTTCACGGCGAGGCCCGTAATCGCGACGATGAGGGGGTCCACAAGCTGCGGGCTGATATGAGGCATTTAAGGGTCCTTTTAGGGCACCGGGACGATGGTACCCGGTTGATTGTCCGGCATCATCTGAGGGGCCCACCAACGAAGCCGCCTCCCAACAAGTTCAAGAGCCACAGCAGCAGAATCACCGCCACCAGCACGTACACCACTGTCTTGACGATGGGCGGTATGCCGGGGATTTGCTGAATTCCCCACAGAATGACGCCAACGATGCACAGCACAATGAACAGGTAAATCAGGGCATGGACGGTGAACATAGGCATTTCCTTTCAGGGCACTGGGACGATGATACCTGGTTGATTGGTCACGGGAAATCCAGCCACCGTGATTGTAATCTGTTCCAAGTTCGGGGTGCGGGTGCCCGCCGGCACGGACTGGGAAATCACGTACCCCGGTATTACCGTGGCCGACAGCACGAACACGGGCGGCGCGATCCAGAATCCGGCGTCCAGAATGTTCAATTGGGCATCGTAATAGTATTCCCCCACCACATTCGGCACGGTGTAGATGCGCCCGGGAGCGGGTGGCCCGCCCGAGACTTTCAGCGGGATGTACTGCCCGGCGTAGGCCGAGGAGAGGAACGGCACGTAGCCCGTGATGACGTAGCCCACGGGCACCAGGGGGTCATTCACATACGTGATGGCCCCCACGTTGACATGGGAGGCCGCCAAGTCCGCAGTCGCTACCGCCAAGGTCGTTGGCTCGTACCCATCCCACGTAAACCCGGTAAAGCCATCCATGCTCCAGGCGTAGTTGCCGGAGGCATCCCAAATATTCGTGCCCGGGCCGGTCAATTGGGGATCGCGATCGGGGTGTTGATCTGCCGAAAATGCGTGCCATCCCAGAAAAAATCATAGCTCGCCCCGGTGCCGGAGGAGAGTGCCGAAATGGTGCCGGTCTTAAAGATCGCATTGAAGGCGGGCGTGACCGACGTACCGGAGGCTTGCACCGTAATCAGCAATCGGCTGTTGGAATCGCTTGCGTTGACGGGCACCCCGAAAGTAATCGCCCCCGTGGCTACAACCACGAATTGCTCACCCTGCGACAGATCGAGTACGGGGGCCGTCGTGTAGGGTACCACCACCGGGGAGCCGGTGGAACTAAACCCCCACACCGGGAAATTCTCGGTGTCAAAGCCTGCGGAGAGAAGCGCTGATATCAGCGCCGTTTTGCGCTTGCCCGCAAAGCTCCACTCGAGGCTGTCGCCCACCTGTTTGGCACCGTGGGCGTAGCCCGCGACCATCGAATACGTTGCGCCGGTCTGAAATTCTGCCGTGCGGTTGTAGGGCACCGAGACGATGCTCCCGCCATCGCTCCCGTATGTAATCAAGTAGGGCTCGCCGGTTTGCTCGTTGACCAGGTAGTAGCCGGTGTAATCGACATTCGCAGCGAGGCTTGTGGTGAAATAGGTACCCGCCGAGGCACCGCTCCCGGCCGAGGACAGATACGCCGCGCTCCCCGAAATCGTGATGCCGGTAAACAGCACCGCGAACAGGGTCATCTGCTGATCGAGAATGATCTGATCGGCGCGGAAGTTGGGTGTGTAGTGCCCACCGCAATACTCAATGCTGTAGTCGCCGGAGTTCGGCAACGCGCCGGTGCCTATCACCACCAATTGCGACGCACCGCTTGCGGCGATAGTCTGCAATATCTGGCGCCGGAAGGCCGGCTGCGTGCCGTTCGGATTATAGACAAGATAGCAATTGTTGTAGTAGCCGTTGGCGGCAAACGTGTTGTTGGTCTGGACTAGCGTGTTAAAGCTGCCGCTTGCGGCGGTGGTCGTGACGTTGACCGCCAGCAATGCGCGAATGCCGGGGATCTTGCTTTGTACCGCGGCGAGCGTCGAGGAGTTGACCGAAATGCTGGTGCGCCCGAAGTAGGAACTGCCGAGGTCGATCGGCGGGATCTTAGGCCCATAGGAGGCCGCCCCTGCGCCGGGCGATGAGGCGGAATTAATCTGCCCCCAGCCGCGACCGTCGAAAATAAATGCCGCGGCGGTTGACCCGCCCACCCAGTAGGTCTGCCCGCCGAGTTTCAAGCTGCCTTTGCAATACACCGAGTATTGCGCGTTGTAGACTCCGGTGATGGTCCAATTGTTGATGAACAAAAAACCCCAGGCGAGCGTCGCGGGGTTGCCGTCGATATAGATCGCCGGATTGACTTGTCCCGCGTTAAACCCTTGATCGATCTTGCCCGTGTCCCAATGGATCGGCGCGCACCCCGGGCCAATGTACATGCATCCGTAGATGCACTGTTCAATGTGCAACCCGCGGAAATAAATGTTGTTGGTCGAGTTGCCGCTGATCGCAGATCGTAGGATGACGGCCGCTCCGGCGGAAGGCGCCGCATTGCCCCCGGAGTTGTAGATATCGATGTTGGTGTAGTTCGAGTCGTAGCAGGTGTCGACCACTAGCGCAGGACAAGCGTTGGTCTGGAACAGAAGGTCATCGAGGCGCCAGAGCTGCGATTCCACGTTCATGTGGAGCATGCCTAAATTCGCGGCCTTGCCGTTGGTAAAGCCCAGCCGCTTGATCTGCCCCAGGTTCTGATTGCCGCCCGGAGTGGAGGAGGCGCCCACCTCGAACACATAATCCGTGAAGGAGAGGGGTTCGATGGTTGTCCACTGCCGATCCGCACCCTCAATCGTGAGGACACCTTGAGTCTGCACTTTCGTGAAGAAAAGGTAGGCGCCACTGGTCGGTGCCGGGGAGGTGGGGACGAAATGGTAGCCCCGCACTTTTCCCATGGTGTTCCATGCGGGTGCGTCGTTGGTCGAGCCATTGCTAACCGCCCCGTAGCGAAACGGGCCGTTGGCGTAAGCGTAGTTAGCCGGGGTGACGCTGGCCGCGAGTTCAATGGCCGTCTGCGGGTTTAAGGATTGCGCGACGGCATTGGGTGAAATTTGCTGGCGCCAACTGGTGCCGTCATACATGAGATTGGTGGGTATGCCGGATTGCAACTCACCACCCACCAATGCGGTGTTCAAAAAGCTTACTATGGCGCGCACCCCGGTGCCGCCGAAATTCAAGGTGGCGGGGCCGGTGTTGAGCACCGCCGGAATCACCCGCACGGTCATGCCGGCGGCAAGCGCGATGGGGGCGGCGGGCTGGGGCGCAAAGGCGGCGACCACCATGGCATTCACGCTGCCGGTGTCGGTGCCTAAATAGACAGCGCTTGAGTACAGATCGGTGCAATTGCTGTTGACCTTCTGCCCCGGCACCTGGCCCCGATCGCCGGTCCCGTCGCCCGCGACGGTGCCCACATTGATGAGTTGCTGAGTCATGTAATCGCCAAGGCCTCCGCCACCGTAGTGTCCGCCGTGCACCCGAGCGCCTGGCACACGTGCGCTAGATACCTCCCCGAGTCGTTCTCGGTGGGTGGGGCAAATTCGTAAATGGCCTCTTGCAAAGTCAAGCCCCGTTCGGCGTAGAGTTCGAGCTGCCGGTCCAGGTCCGCCCACCCATCCGCGGGGGTGTCAATCTCACCGATGGCGTCAGGGTCGCCCGGATGCTCAGAGTGGGGACTGTGCCGAAGATCCCCCGGGTTGTTGTTCCGAGTCGGCAGGGCGTTAGGAATTCCATACCCCTCCTCGTGACCAATGGCGAGCGCCAGCTTAGTCGACACGGCGCCGCCGGATCACAAAGGCCACGGTGAGCCCCGCGCACCAGACGGCCAAGGCGTAGATTTCCCATTGCTGACGATCGAGCGTGCGAGCTTGCGTGCTCACTTGGAATTGCTTATCCGCGAGTTGCTGTTCCACCCGCCAATGGGTGTCGTTGCCGCGGTTGTGTTCCTCCTGCAGAGCTTTAACGAGCAAGGCCGTCATTTGCTCATAACGCACGCCGTGCGCCTGCCCATCGGGTTCCACGGTAGCTAGCCGAGGTTCTACCATGCGCACTTCCTCCGATATAAATCCTATCTGCTGCGAAGTGAAATTCGCATCCGCGGCGTCCCGCGGGCTCCCGTCGTTGTTGTAGAAAAACTGCCGGGGGGTGAGCTTGAGCAAGGTGGCCAGGCCCGCATCCAAAGGCTCGATCGCATGCTTGAACCGGGAGGCTGACACCAGGCATGTATTGGTGGGATCGTAGGTCAAGAGGCCGGCCGTGGACGAATAGCACAGATACCCGGTTTGCGCGCCGGTGTTGGATGCGATGTTGGGAAATTTCAAAGTGACGCTGGAAATGAGCGTGCTGCCACCGCTGCCGTTGCCGATGGTGTTGGTGCCGGTGTTGGTGCCCGTGCCCATCGAGGAGGTGGTGGTGCCTGAATTGTTCAAAATCACGTTGCCGCCAGTGACCGTGACCCCGGCCGAATAGGTGCTCAGGGCTCCGGCGTT
>Ga0302319_10002339_pt1 | contig 41216 bp, 32 predicted proteins | sample Bog_T0_2_FD_203319 | JGI IMG/M metagenome (GOLD analysis project Ga0302319, IMG submission 203319) | Peat permafrost microbial communities from Stordalen Mire near Abisko, Sweden - Bog_T0_2 | ecosystem: Environmental > Terrestrial > Soil > Wetlands > Peat | place: Sweden: Abisko, Stordalen Mire... | reverse complement strand
CGAGCCGGCAGTGGCTACCGGCTTGGCGCCGGGCTGCGAAAAGGCCGGAGGGCGAGCGGGTCGGTTGAGCAGCAAATAGGTGCGGGCGCGCATGTACTCAGTAGCGGATTCGGCGTCCGGATAGCTCTTGAGCACGGCCGCGGGAATTGAGGTGCCGGCGCGAACGTGAATCGTGTGGCTGCGCTTCTTCACCAGTTCGCGCGCCAGATTGAGAGTACGGAATCGCGGATGGATGGCGCCTAGCATTTGAAATGGGAGGCTGTTGACGCCTTCGAAAAAGAGCGGCACCGTGGGGCAACCGACCTTGCGCGCGAGGCGGGCGGAAGCGCTATTCCATTTGGGATCGGCCACGGGAGCCTCGTTCCAATTGAGGTGAGAGACTTCGCCGGCAGGAAACATGACCAGCATGCCGCCGCGGCGTAGCCAATCGAGAGAGAGCCGCAAGCTACGGCCGTTTTCGGTGGCGGAGGCATTGTCGAATGGATTGACAAAGAAGACTTTCTCGTGCAGCGCGGGCGTAGTGGCGAGGATGCCGTTGGCGACAATGCGGAAATCGGCGCGCACCTTTTCGAGCATGTCAACCAGGATCAAGCCTTCCAAGATCCCGAAAGGGTGATTCGCCACGACAAGCGCCGCGCCGGTGGCCGGGAGGCGGCTGAGATCGGCTGCCTCGATTTGATAACCGATGTTGAGATGGCGCAGCATGCGGCCGGTGAACTCGGCGGCCGTTTGGCCATCAAGGCGGGAGGCGGAATAGCTCCGCACGAGCTCTTCGGGCACAAAGAGTTTCAAGAGCGCGGGATCGAACGGGCGCGCGAGGTTCTTCAGCGGTCCAGGTAGCAGCGCTGAAGCCGAGACCTCGAATGGTAGCTGACGGGTCGCCATACGAGTAGCGTCTCTGGCCAGCGTTAACAAGGCATTAGCAGTTCGTGAATATTCGCTGACACGGCGCGCATTTGATAGCCTTGGCCTGAATGACAGAGACGCACGAGAAGCCACGCAACATTTATTGGGTTGCGCTATTCCTGCTGGCCGCCTCAGTTTGTATCAACTATGCTGATCGAGGCAACATCGGCATAGCGGCTACAAGGCTGGAGAGTGAGTTGCACCTTACCGCGAACCGGATGGGGATACTGATGTCGGCGTTCTCATTGACGTATGCGCTGGCGCAGATCGGGACGGCGAAGATTATCGATCGCTGGAATGTGAACTGGTTGTATGCCATTGCTTTCTTCCTGTGGTCGGCCGCCACGGGCGTGACTGGGCTGACCAACTTCTTCTGGCAGATCTTTATATTGCGCCTGCTGCTGGGGGTCAGTGAGTCACTTGCCTATCCGGCGTACGCCAAGATGATGGTGGTCACTTTTCCGGAAAAGCTGCGCGGCACGGCGAATGGCTTGATAGACGCGGGTTCGAAGTTGGGGCCGGCAGTGGGCAGTTGGGTGGGCCTGCTGATGATTGAGAAGTATGACTGGCGCGGGATGTTTTTGGTGATTGGCGCGGCCAGCATGGTCTGGCTCGTGCCGTGGTGCCTGATTGCCGGGCGGCTTCCCTATAAAGTGGTAGCGTTGAACTCCACGCGGATTGTAGACGCAGTGAGCTACAAGCAGTTGATGGAGACGCGGCCGTTTTGGGGCAGCGCGGTGGGATTGTTTGGCGGCAACTATGCCTGGTACTTCATGTTGAACTGGCTGCCGGCTTATCTGGAGAAAGAGCGGCATTATGCGGGAGCGCATCTTAGGTCGGTGACTACGTTGTGTTATGTGACAGTGGCGGTTTCATCGGCTTCGTTCGGGTTCCTGGCGGACTGGTTCATCCGGCAAGGTCACAACGCCGGCAAGGTGAGACAGCTAAGTATGTGTCTCGGATTGCTGACTTGCTGCCCGTTGATGTTTGCGGCGGTGAGAGCGCCGAATGAAGGATGGAGCACTACGCTACTGCTACTGACTTTCATAGCGATGGGAGGCTGGTCATCGAATCATTGGGCGTTATCGCAGTTGCTGGCGGGCGCGCCGAGCGCGGGGAAGTGGACGGGACTGCAGAACTGTATCGGCAATTTCGCGGGGATATGTGCGCCTTGGATTACCGGCTATGCAGTGGACAAGACGGGGAGCTTTTTTGTGGGCTTCACGATTGCGAGCTTTTTCCTGCTAGTGGCCGCAGTAAGTTACTGGGTGGTGATTGGGAAGCCAAAGCAAGTGTTTCATCTCGGAGAAGAGGAAGACCCGGTCAGTCTTCATCGTGCTGAGAAGCGAGCTTTGTAACGACTGAGAGGTCTTCGAGAGTAGTCACATCGCCAGTGACTGCACCATTGCTGGTGACGATCTCCCGTAGGAGGCGGCGCATGATCTTGCCGCTGCGAGTTTTTGGGAGAGCGTCGGTGAACCGGATCTCCTCGGGACGTGCGAAAGGTCCAATCTCGTGACCTACCCACTGACGGAGCTCCTTGCCCAGTACCTCGTGATCCCAGTCTCCTTTTTTGAGAGTGACAAAGGCGCAAACCGCTTGACCAGTGATCTCGTGCGGCTTGCCGACGACGGCGGCCTCGGCGACGGCGGGGTGATGAACGAGCGCGGACTCAATCTCCATTGTACTAAGCCGGTGGCCACTGACATTCATGACATCATCGACGCGTCCGAGAATCCAGTGATAGCCGTCTTCATCGCGGCGGGCGGCATCGCCGGTGAAATATGCTCCCGGGACACGCGACCAATATTGCTCCTCAAAGCGCTTGGGATCGCCCCAAATGTTGCGCACCATGCTAGGCCAGGGATGCTTGATGATGAGGTAGCCCTCGCGATTGTCGCCCACAGGGACCCCCTTGGTATCGACGATCTCAGTAATGATGCCGGGCAACGGCAGAGTGGCTGAGCCGGGCTTGAGAGGAACCGCGCCCGGGACGGGAGCGATCATAATAGCGCCGGTCTCGGTTTGCCACCAAGTATCGACGATGGGACATTTCTCTTTGCCGATGACTGTGTAATACCACTCCCAAGCGGCGGGATTGATCGGTTCGCCGACTGATCCGAGGAGACGGAGACTCGATAGGTCATGCGCGTTGGGCCACTGATCGCCTTGCCGGATGAGGGCGCGGATGGCGGTGGGCGACGTGTAGAAAATGGAGACTTTGTGCTTCTCCACAATTTGCCAGAAGCGGTCGAATGCGGGGTAATCGGGCGCGCCTTCGTAAATCACGGCGGTGGCGCCGGCGGAGAGTGGGCCATAGACGATGTAGCTGTGTCCGGTGACCCAACCAATATCGGCGGTGCACCAGTAGATATCCTCGGGTCGGAGATCGAAGACCCACTTCATGGTCATGGTGGTTTGCAGGAGATAGCCGGCAGTGGTGTGGAGAATGCCCTTGGGCTTGCCCGTGGTGCCGGAGGTGTAGAGCACGAAGAGTGGATGCTCGGCGTCGAGTTCGGCGGCTGGGCAGTTGTCGGCTTCGGGCGTGAGTGCTTGATCGAGGTCGTGCCACCACAAATCGCGGCCGGCTTGCATGGGGATGTTGGATTTAGTGCGCTGGTAAACGACGACGCTACGCACGCTGGGGCATTCCTCTAAGGCTTCATCGACAGCGCCTTTTAGCGGCACTTCCTTGCCGCGCCGCCAGCCGCCGTCGGCGGTGATGACGAGAGAAGCTTCGAGATCCTGTATCCGCGCTTTGAGAGCCTCGGCCGAGAAGCCGCCAAAAACCACGCTGTGCGTGATGCCGAGACGCGCGCACGCGAGCAGCGCGACCGGCAACTCAGGAATCATGGGCATGTAGATGATGGCGCGATCGCCGGCCTGATAGCCGAGTTGCTTGAGCACGGTCGAGAAACGGCAGACGAGGCGGTGCAGTTCCTGGTAGCTGATGACGCGTTCGTCACCCGGTTCGCCTTCGAAAACGATGGCGGGTTGAGCGCTGCGGCCGGCGGCGAGATGGCGGTCGAGACAGTTGTAGCTCGCGTTGATTTTTCCGTCGGCAAACCATTTGGCGAAGGGCGGATGCCACTCAAGACCTTTGCTGAACGGCTTGAACCAGGCGAGTTCGTGGGCGGCCAGTTCGGACCAGAATTTGGAGGGGTCGGCCTGTGCGAGTTGGCGGAGAGCGTTATACGCCTCAGGGCCCTGTACTTGGGCGTGGCTCACGAAATCGGGGCTGGGAGGGTAAGTTTTGAGGTCGCTCATGGGATTCGGCAAGGGTAAGTTTATCGTAGCGGAGTGGAGTTTTTTTCTCTTATAAAAAATAGTATGGGTTGGACGAAAGAAACGCCCTCAGCCAGCGGGTCTGAGGCGGGACAGATCGGGCCTGCACCTGCGCGTTGCGAGATGGTTTGTGAGTATGGTGCCTCAATTCTGTTCTTTGCGGCTCGACGCCGATTTAGTGGTTTTATCTTAGTTCCTTTCGAATTCGGCGCGCGACGGCGACCAGGAACATCTCCATTTTGCGGGAGGGGCGAGCGGTGCATGCATTTTTTGGTCTGGATGCAGTTGAAATAAATAACTTAAGCTTTGCGAATTCTGTGACCGCCTTTCAGAACTCGCCACGGAGGGACTTTAACAAACGAGAAAACGTCCGGCTATTCCGTTTTTCGTCGGCGCTTGAAGAGTTCTGTTCAGATAAGGCAGCGCGGAGGCAGGAGACAGGACGGGTACAAAGCTGGACCTCGGGCCTCTAAGATGGCGCCAAAGGGCGTTACTCGAGCCGCAAAGCAACAGCGGGATCGGTTCTCATGGCGCGGCGGCCTGGTACAAAACAGGCGAGCGCCGCTGTCACCAGTAACAATGCGGAAACGGCGGCATAGGTAGACAAGTCGAAGGGATGAACGCCGAAAAGGAGCGGCTCGAGATAGCGTGACAGCCAAAAGGCGATCGCGCCGCCGATGGTAATGCCGACAAGAGCCGGCACAAGACCTTGGCCGATGGTTAGCCGCAGGATGCTCGATTCACTTGCGCCGAGGGCCATGCGGAGTCCAATCTCGGAAGTGCGGCGGCTGACCGAGTAAGAGAGAGTACCATAGATGCCAAGGCTCGCCAGCAGCAGAGCGAATCCGCTGAAGGTGACTGAGACAACCGAGTTAATGCGCTGCGATGAAACGGAACGGCTGACCACATCGTCGAAGGCGCGTATATCAGCCATAGGGAGGCTGGGATCGAAGCTTCTGATGACGGCGCGCACCGCTGGGACTATTGCCAGCGGATCGCCGCGGGTCTCGAGAACGAACTCGGAAGGCAGGGCGATACGGCCATAGGGAAGGTAGACGGTGAGAGCGGGACCGTGGTCGAGGCCGCGCTCCAAAGAGTCGCCGACAACTCCCACCACTTCGGCCTCGGGGCCGTTTTGCCCTTTCCAAAGCAGTGCGTGTTTGCCGATGGGATCTTCATTCGGAAAGAGCAACTTGGCGAGAGTGGAACTGAGCATGACGGTCCGATGGGAGGGCGGCGGCTGACCGCGCTCGGTCCAGACCGGCTCATCGGTTTCGTTGAAATTCCGGCCGCGCAGCAACGGCAAGCCCACCGTGCGCAAGTATCCTGGAGTGATGAAGCGCCAACCGGCCCAAGGCGGCGATCCGGAGGCGAGCGGATGCCCAGCGGCTTCGATGCCCATGCCGTAATTGGGACCTTCGACGGGGCGAACGTTGACAGCGCCGCTCGAGATGACATCCGGGTTAGCGGAGAGTCTTGCAAGGAAGCTATCGACGAATTGCTTGCCCCTGCCGTTCTCTCCATAGTTCTCGGGATAGCTCAGCGAGAACATGAGACGGTTGGTAGTCGCGAAGCCGCGGTGTTCATTCAAGAGACCTTGGAAGCTGCGCAGGACGAGGCCGGCGCTGACCAGGAGAAGGAAGGCGAGGGCGACCTCGGCGGTCACCAGCAGCGAGCGCAAGCGGCTTTGACGGCGGCCTGCACCCGTTTGGCGGTCGCTTTCGTGGAGGGCACTCGCGATTCGCAGGACCGGTGTCTGAAGCGCGGGCGCAAGACCGCAGAGCAGGCTGGTGACGAGAGTGGCTCCGAGAGTGAAGAGGAGTACCCAGGGGTTGAGGCTCACTTCATCGAGGCGCGGAATACCCTGGATTTCGACAGTGCGAATCACACGCACGCAGGCAGCAGCGAGTGCCAGCCCCAGCAGCGCACCCAACGCGCTCAGCACCAGCGATTCGAGAAGGACGAAACGGACCAGCCGCGCGCGTGAAGCTCCCAAGGCGATGCGCACCGCGATCTCACGCTCGCGCGCCAAGCCGCGCGCGAGCAGGAGGTTGGCCACATTCACGCAGGCGATCAGCGCCAACAGCGCGACGGCTATGAGTAGGAAGCGCAGAGCGGTGCGTGTCGAGTCCGGCGCAATCCAACTGCGTGATGGAAGAAAGTTAAATCCAAGCCCTTTGTCTTCCTTTGGATTGGTGGCAGTGAGCAATTCAGCGAGCCGCTGTAATTCCGTCCTGGCGGCTTCGGGCGTCACGCCTTTGGCGAAGCGCCCCACCGCGCTGAATTCCCAGCTGCCGCGGTCGGCGTTCGGGTTATGCGGGAACGGCAGATAGACTTGGTCGTCAATCCACGGTTCGCCGGCGGGGAGGACACCTACGACTGTGAAGCTCTTGTCACTCAGGCGCAGCACGTGGCCGAGTATGTTGGCGCTTCCTCCGAAATGGGTCGTCCAGAATTTATGGCCGAGGATGGCGACATTAGCGTTGCCTTCGCCCGCGGAAAAATCGCGGCCCAGAATGGGAGCAACGCCCAGTGTGCGAAAGAATTCGACGGTCACTTTTGGCGCGGAAATCTTTTCGGGCGCGTCGCCGGTAAGATTGGCTTCATTGCTATGGTAGGCGGCCACGCGCTCAAAGGACTTTGCGCGGTCATGGAGGTCCCAGAAGTCGGCTTCCGAGAAGGCCACTTCGCTCATACCGCGATCAAGCCGTGTTTCCCTAAGTTCGACGAGACGGCCGGGGTCGCGGAATGGCAGGGGACGCAGGAGCGCCGCTTCGAAGACACTGAAGATGGTGGTGCTGGCTCCGATTCCGACGGCGAGCATGAGAGCACATAGGGCAGCCATGCCGGGATTGTGGCAGAGCGCGCGGATCGATTGGCGCAGTTCCGTCCAGATTCCCTCTAGCAAAGCTCCACGGCGGATATCGCGTACTTGTTCCTTGATCATTTCGATGGCTCCCAGTTCCATCGCCGCCTCACGCCGCGCGCTTTCCGAATCCGCACCGGCGGCGATTTTTTCGTCCACAAGAAGTTGCAGGTAGGAGCGAATCTCCTCATCGAGAGTGCTCTCCACCGCCTGCTTGCGAAAGAGATTGCGCCAGATTGACCTCAGCCAGTGCATGCCGGGTTTCTACGGAATTTCGAGCGCGCACGCCATGGCGGCGGAGATGCGGCCCCAGTTCTCGGTTTCCTGTTTGAGTTGCTGCTGGCCGCGCCTTGTCAGGCGGTAGAACTTTGCGCGGCGGTTGTTTTCCGATTCGCCCCAATCCGCGCTGAGCCAACCGGCTTCTTCCATGCGATGGAGAGCTGGAAAAAGCGAACCGGGCTTGACTTGAAACGTGTCGTTCGTCACCTGGGCGATGCGGCGTGAGATACCCAGGCCGTGTAGCGGCTGGAGGGCGAGCGCTTTGAGAATGAGGACATCGAGGGTGCCCTGGAGGAGAGCGATACTGGCAGCAGGCGGCATGTTATATAGACTCTCTGTAAAAAGTCCTACAGAGAGTCTATACGAACAAGAGCGCGAACGCAAGAGAAAACGGAAGCTGACTCGTTGGTGCTAAACGCGAGCGAATCCGCCTGCGCCACCAAGGCTGTTAGCTGTTAACGGTGCTCGCCGTGAGATCCGCCGCCGGAGGGCTGCTGTCTTTCCTGCATCTGACCCATCTGCTCAGTTTGGTGTTGCTGCATTTGTTGAGTCTGCTGCTGGTGGCGCTGTTCCACTTGCTGGGTTCTAGCGGCGGGGGCATTCTGTTTGGCCAGTTGCCGGTGCTCCTTGTCCTGGCTGGCTTGTAATTTTAGGCGTTCCTGGCTTTGTTGAGCGGCTAACCTATCCTGTTGTTTCTGGTATTTACTATCGAGCCTGGAGTTCCCGGTGTTGGGGGCGGCTGGGTGTGCAACCGGCGCTAACTCGCGGGGATGAACAGGAGACGCCTGGTGGGCGGAAAAGCGTTGCCGTGGGTTGTCGCGAGCCGTCATAGCAACCCGCGTTTGTGCTTCGACCGGCCCTATGTGCCGGCTGTGAGCGGCGGCCTCCTGTTCCGAGGTGGCTCGAGCGGTGGTGCCACCCTGGCCGCCGTTGTAGCTGACGCGGCTCTCGGAGTGTTCGTCGATCCGGGTGTTGTAGACGTTGTGCTCGATGTTTACGTTCACGCGATTAACGCTGGTGTTGTAGTAGAAATGGCCGTTGTTCCAGCGTCCGCCTTCATAGCCGTTGCCGAAGTAGCCGTAGCCGTAGTTGATGCCGCCGTAGAAACCGACAGACTCGCCCCAGTAGCCTTCGTTGAAGAAATAACCGTTGTTGCCCCAGCCCCAATAACCAGGAGTCCACAAGAACCCGGCTTCAGGCGCCATGACCCAAGCGCCGGGAACCATGTAATAGTCGTTATTGGCCCACGCCCAATAGCCTGGCGTCCAGAGATAGCCGTCGCCGGGGCACATCGGTTGTTCATAAACGCCCAGTGGCGGGGGTGCGATGCCGATGGAAATGCCGATACCGATTTGGGCGAACGAGGGAATGGCAAGGAAGAGCATTCCTACGGCCAGTAGTGAGGAACAAATGGGACGAATACGCATACGGTTTCCTTTTTGGCCGGTGGTGCACCGGCTGGTGTAACGAGTTGTGAGGTGCACGGGAGGGTCCTAACGGATTTGCGAGTGTTTTGGGGATTCGATGGGAGTTGGAGAGGGTGACGGTGACCGAATGTGGTCAGATGACCGCGTACGCCGCCTGAAGGCGCTGGCCACCGAGCTATCCGGAGTGTTTGCGCCACAGTGCTTTGCAAATGTAGAATCTCCAGGTCGCGGAGCAAGCGTTAGCCGGCGCCGAGTGGGTTACGCCGCTCGCGCCAGCGCAGGTAGATGAAGCCGATGACAAGTGAGACCAAGAACAGATAAGGCGTGAGGCGGTAGGGCCAAGCGGGTGTTGGATAAACGGTGACAAAGAAGACAGGCAATAGAGCGAGAGTGGCGGCCCACGGGAACACAAAGTGCCGCCAGAAGTTGAAATGGGTGGGCTGTTCGCGGCGCATATAGCGCGTGAGGGCGAGATTTGCCATGGCGTAAAGGACGATGACCGCGAGCGTGGCGATGGTTTCGAGAAAACCGAAGATGGTATCGGGGCGCAACAGGAAACCCACGAGCAGAATAGCCGCCATGCCGGCCAGTTGCACGAAGGCGATAGCGAAGGCGGGCGTGCGGTGAAGGGGATGAATTCGCGCGAAGCGGGCGGGGAGGGTGCCGGCTTGGCCCATGGTATAAAGCACGCGCGAGGCGGCATTGGCGCAAGCGAGGCCGACGGCGATGGCGCTGTTGACGATGGCGAAAACGACGAACCACCAACCCGCGCCCCAGAGCGCATGGCCGAGAACGTAATAGGGATTGGCGTTGGCGGCGAAGGCGGCCATGTTGCCGGTGCCCCAGCCAATAGCGCTAGCGTATGACGAGAAGATGTAGAACGCGCCGATGGCGATGAGCGAGAACATGATGGCCTGGCCGACGGACTTGTTGGGAAGACGGGCTTCCTGGGCGAGCGGCGCGGGCGCTTCAAAGCCGCTGAGGGCGAGGATGGAGAAAACCATGCCGGCGAGAATGCCGGCGAAGCGATGGGGCGCAGCGGAAGGAGTGAGCGGCGCAAGATAGCTGGAGCCGGGCCCGGGATGAAGCAGGAAGGTGATGGCGAGGGCCAACATAATCAGCAGTTCGAGACCGCCTAAAAGCGCGGTGACGCGGGTAGACAGCTTCACGCCGCGATGAGTGAGCAGCCAAATGAGGGCGGTGGCGGCCAGGGCGAGAAGCCACCAGGGGATGTTCAAGTGCAACTGGATTTTCAACATGTCGGCCAGCAAAGAGCCGAGAAAGCCCGTGCTGCCGGCCGCGCCCAGGATTTCGTATATGAGGTAGCTCCACGTTGCCATGAAGCCGCCGCGGGGGCCGAGTCCGCGGGTGGCGAAGGAATAATAGCCGCCGCTTGACGGGACGTAACAGGAGAACTGCGAGACGGTGTTGCCGATGAAAAGGCAAATGATGGTGGAAAGCAAGAACGAGAGCGGCATCGCGGGGCCAGCCTGCAGCGCGATGATCGGAAAAGTGAAGACGATGTTGGTGGCGGGGGCTATGTGGGTGACACCCTGGAAGACGAGTTCCGGCAGACCGAGCGAATTGGGGCGCAGCGCAGGCGGTTCAGTAATAATCGCCACTTTGATCTTCGAGCCAGTGGCGATAACCTGCTAATTCTTCCTCGGTGACCTCCTGGCGGCAGATGCGGGCGGGCATCCAGGAGCCGAAGCCCGTTGCGGAGACGGGTAAATGGCCCACGCCGAAGCCGTCGGCATCGTGAATGGTGCCGAGGCTTAAGCGCGCGGGATCGATTTGATAGGGCCGCTCGGGAAAGCGGTCCTTGTATTTGCGAACGTGAACGAGGTGTTGCTCGACCACCAGAATCTTGACGACGCCGAAGGTGGAGTCGCCGCTTTTTATCGAGCAAACGTCGCCGGGAGCCAGCTCGGCCCCGGCAGCTAATTGTAGTCTCATGGAACGCTTGCCGATATTCTAGCGCGCCGCGAGATGACAGCCGGGTTACGGCCTGGGTTTACGGCCTGCGTTACGCCTTGACTTTGCGGATGATGCGCCCGACGTGTTCTTCGGGCGTGGAGCGAACAAAGCTAGCAGAAGATTTCGAAGGCGGCACGGACTTCGTTTTTTCGTCGATGGCGCGGTTCTGGGCAATGCGCAGAACGGTCTTCTCTTGAGGGGTGAGCAGGTGGAAAGGTTTGTCCATAAGTGGCCTGTTCCTATTATGACTGCTCGGCGACTGCTCTGCGGGATTTTTGGGGGGTTTACCAGTCCGTTGGCTGATAATCCTTCAAAAATTGACCCCAGACGTGCCGGCCGGTGTTGATGCCGGTAATGATGGGATCGACGATGCGGGCTGCGCCGTCGACGATATCGAGGGGCGGGTGAAAGCGCTGCTCGGCGGTTTTGCGGGCCGCGATGGCGGCGGGATCTTCATCGGTGACCCAGCCGGTGTCGACGCTGTTCATGTGAATGCCGTCGGCCTGATAGTCGGCGGCGGCGGTGCGGGTCATCATATTGAGGGCCGCTTTGGCCATGTTGGTGTGGGGGTGGCGGGTGGTTTTGAAATTGCGGTAAAACTGGCCTTCGACGGCGGAGACGTTGACGATGTGTTTGTCGCGACTAGAAGTGCGCAGCAGCAGCGGCTTGAGGCGGGCGTTAAGTATAAACGGCGCGACGGCGTTGATGAGATGCACTTCCAGCAGTTCGACGGACGAGACTTCGGCGAGGAGCAAGCGCCAGGAGTTACGGCCGCGCAAGTCGATTTGCTGCAAGTCTTGGTCGAGCCGGCCGCGGGGAAACAGATGCTTTTGATCGAAAAGTTCGTCGCGAAGCAAGGGCACTTGGGAAAGCTCGGCGGCGCTGGTGAGAACGGGCTGCGCTTCGGCGAGGAGGCCGTCGGTTTGTCCCGTATAAGAGCCGACGAGTTGGCGCGCGCTGGAAGAGGCAATGCTGAGCGCGGTGCGTTCGCCTTCCATCATGTGGCTATAAAATTCGGGTGGGCGGCGGACGGTTTGGCAGGCGTTGTTGACGATGAAATCGAGGTGGGAGCGCGTGGCGAGAAGCTCGCGGCAAAAGGCTTCCACGCTGGGCGTGTGGCGCATGTCGAGGCCGAAGATTTCCAGGCGCTGCGCCCAATCGTTGAAATCGGGCTCCTGGGCATAGCGCTGGGCGGAGTCGCGCGGGAAGCGGGTCGTAACGATGAGGTGTGCGCCCGAGCGCAGCAGTTTTAAACCCGCTTGATAACCGATTTTGACGCGACCGCCGGTGAGAAGCGCGACGCGGCCGGCGAGGTTGGCGAGTTCGGTGCGCTTGCTGAAGTTGAAGGCGGCGCAGGCGGGGCAAAGCTGATCGTAGAAGTGATGAATGAGGGAGTATTTCTGTTTGCAGACGTAGCAGTGTTGTAACTCGGCGGAGTGGGCAGGTTCAGCCGCGGGTGTTTGGTCGTCGTGATGAATATCATGCGCTTCAAACGCCAGAGGAGGGAAGACATTGGGCGTTGTGAAGACGGGCTTGCGGCGCAGGGAGCGGATACCGGTAGCGTGCAGAACGGCGTCGGCTTGTTGGGTTTGCGCTTCGTTGCGGGCGCGTTCCGCGTTCTTTTGTCGAAGTCGTCGGGCGGCGGGATCAGGCGTGTAAAGGCGCGCGACGGCGCGGTGGAAACGCTCTCTATCTTCGGCGGGAAGCTGTTCGAGAAGAGGGCGGTTAGACTCGAGCCATTCGAGAAGATCGGCGGCATGGCGCACGCGTGCGAGGAGGGAGGGTTCGCTGTTCTCGGGGCTGCGGGACATGGTGCAATTTATTATTGCGCGGTGAGGAGGAATACGGATCGGGACGAGCTGGTGGGCGCGGACGTGCATGGCGGCTTACTTGCAGGCCGATTCGCTTTGCACCTGGCATATAACCCGAATTTCATTGCAGTGGCGGGCAACTGCTTTTTTGCAGATAGCGCTGGCAATCTGCCTCGGGCAAGCTGAAAAGGCGGATACTGTAACGAGCCTGCTCCAACAGGCCTTCTAAGGTGCCGGGCCAAAGCCGGACGGTGTTGTCCGCACTCGCCGAGGCCAGCGTATTGCCATCCGGACTCCATGCCACGCTAGACACATGCTCGGTGTGGCCCAAAAGGCTACCAAAGCTGACGCCATTTAGCAGTGCCGCAGGCAGAACCGTTTCTAGCCCGGAGGCGGCGATTTACGAACCACGCGCGCGGCAGACAAGCCCAGATAGATTGCACTCGCCGGATCGTCATTTTCCGAAAGCGCGCCATATGCGGTGAGTTCACGACCGCGCGAATTCCGTTCCTGGCTTTAGAGTGCAGGATTGTGTAGGCTCCCCATGCCTCCAGACATCGAAGCGCTCTATGTAAGTCCCAAGGGTTCTTAGGAAGGGTTCTTCTCCGGGCGGGTAAGAAACTTGTACAAATCAACTTGCCTAAATATGGCCTCGCACTAACGGCGGCCGTCGTGATGGGTTCCTCGGCTACCTGCGGTGACGACGCAGTTGGTGGTAACGCTGATTTCTTCGTGGTCGGGGAGCAAAGCCGCGTTGTGGGGCCGAAAACCGCTGTTGTTGATTGCATTCGGCGTTCTGCCGGTGCGCGGCGTTCTCTATACGCAGACTCATAATCTCAACGCTCTGGTTGCGATTCAGATACTCGATGGCGTAGCGGCGGGAATATTCGGCGCATTCTCAGTGCTGGTTATTGCCGATCTCACCAAAGGCACCGGCCGCTTCAATCTGACACTTGGGGCGATCGGGATGGCGGTTGGCATAGGTGCGTCAATGGGCCAAGTCATCGCCGGTTCCATCGTTCATCATTTCGGTTCGAGCGCAGGCTTTCTGTTTTTAGCAACAGTCGCGGCGGCGGCCTTCGCAATTCTGCATTTTTTTATGCCGGAGACACATGAGAGATAGCCGCCACTTGCCGGCGAGGATTAGCTGCCGTAGGCCGAACCAGTACGGTCGAGAAATTTTCGGAAGGATCTGTCGAGTTCAGCGTCCTCGATAACCTGAGAGACGACCGCTGCGCGACGGGCGGAGTTTTGTTTGAGGCGCTGTACGCCGAGGGTAGTCAGAGAGAAGACCGTTATCGGGTCGCAATGTTCAGTGAGTTGCCGCTCGCAATTGAGGCAGCCCTCGGCGCACAAGCGCTGCAGAGCCGCAGGTAATGAGTCGAGAGCGTTTCTGCCGGCGTGTAAGGCGACCAAGTCCAGGTAATTGCATGGCGGTTGGACGCGCCGCTGCAATTCCATCTCGGATAGTGGCCAGCGCTGAACAGGTTGAGGATGAAAAGATCAAACACATCCTTGAGTCGCGCATGATTGAATTCGTCCATACGGTTATTATCGCTTTGCCAAGTGATGGTGATTCAGATCACACATTAAATTCACCCGCGATTTATAGTTTGTCCGCATAATAGTGGCAGGACTTAGTGATGCCTGTAACCTTAAGCGCTGAAGAAACAAAGAAACTGAACGATTATTGGTTTGCCGCGAATTACCTGACTGTCGGGCAAATCTACTTGCTTGACAATGCGATGCTGGATCGGCCGCTGACCGCCGACGACATCAAACCGCGCCTGCTGGGGCACTGGGGAACGACGGCAGGATTGAATTTCATCTATACGCACTTAAACCGGGTGATTAAGCTGCATGACCTGAACATGATCTACATCATTGGACCGGGGCACGGCGGACCGGGGATCGTAGCGCATACCTATCTGGAGGGTTCTTATACTGAGCTCTACCCGAACATTGAATGCAATCGCGACGGCATCAAGCGCTTGTTCCGGCAGTTTTCGTGGCCATATGGGATACCGAGCCATGTTGCGCCGGAGACGCCGGGGTCGATTCATGAAGGCGGGGAGTTGGGATATTCGCTGCTACATGCATTCGGAGCGGCGTTTGATAATCCCGATTTGATTGTGACGTGTATTGTGGGCGACGGCGAGGCGGAGACGGGGGCGTGCGCGACGAGTTGGCACTCGAATAAATTCTTGAATCCGGCGAAAGACGGCGCAGTGCTACCTATTCTGCATTTGAACGGCTATAAGATTGCCAATCCGACGCTGTTAGCGCGCATAGGAGACGAAGAGTTACTCGATCTATTCAGGGGCTACGGGTATGAGCCGTTAATTTTGGAAGGCGACGATCCGGCGAAGATGCATCAGGGGATGGCGGACATGCTGGAAGAGATGATCGGCAAGATCAAAGCCATTCAAGCACAGGCGCGGCGGCAGGAAAAGATTACGCGGCCCAAGTGGCCGCTGCTAATTTTGAAAACGCCGAAGGGTTGGACGGGTCCGAAATTTGTGGATGGGAAGCCGGTGGAGAATACCTGGAGGTCGCATCAGGTGCCGGTGTCGGATGTGCGCAATAATCCGGCGCATCTGCAAATTCTCGAAGACTGGTTGAAAAGCTACAAGCCGCACGAGTTGTTCGACAAGCAGGGACATTTTCGGCCTGATTTGGCGGCGATGGCGCCGACGGGCGATAAGCGCATGGGCATGAATCCGCATGCGAATGGGGGGAAATTGCTGCATCCGCTGGTGATGCCCGATTTCCGGAACTATGCGGTGAAGGTGAATAAGCCGGGTGAGCCGGAAGCGGAAGCGACGCGCGTGATGGGAACGTTTTTGCGCGATGTGATGAAGGCGAATTTGAAGGCGAAAAACTTTCGGGTATTCGGACCGGATGAAACCGCGTCAAACCGTTTGGACGCGGTGATGGAAGTGACGGGCAAGGAATGGATGGCGGAGGTGAAGGCGGTTGACGAGCACCTGGCGACGGATGGGCGCGTGCTGGAAGTGTTGAGCGAACACATGTGCCAGGGATGGCTGGAAGGTTATTTGCTCACGGGCCGGCATGGATTCTTTTCCTGCTATGAAGCGTTTATCCACATCATCGATTCGATGTTCAATCAGCATGCGAAGTGGTTGAAGGTGACGCGGCATTTGCCGTGGCGGGAGCCGATTGCGTCCCTGAACTATTTGCTTTCGTCGCACGTGTGGCGGCAGGATCATAACGGATTCTCGCATCAGGACCCCGGCTTTATCGATCATGTGGTGACGAAGAAAGCGGATGTGGTGCGGGTTTATCTGCCGCCGGACGCGAATACGCTGCTATCGGTCACGGATCACTGTTTGCGGAGCAAGAATTATGTGAACCTGATTATTGCGGGCAAGCAACCGGCGCCGGTATGGCTAGATATAGATGCGGCGGTGCGGCACTGCACGCGCGGACTGGGCATTTGGGAATGGGCGAGCGATGCGGGCGAGCCGGACGTGGTGATGGCTTGTTCGGGAGACGTGCCGACGCTGGAGACGCTGGCGGCCGTGAAGTTGTTGCGGCAGTATGTGCCCGACATCAAGATACGGGTGGTGAATGTGATCGATTTGATGGCGCTGCAGCCGCCGAGCGAGCATCCGCACGGCATTTCAGAAGAGGAGTTCGACGCGATTTTCACGGACGACAAGCCGATTATTTTCGCGTTTCATGGCTATCCGTGGCTGATTCACCAGCTGACCTACCGACGGCACGCGCACAACAACATACACGTGCGCGGGTATAAAGAGGAAGGCACGACGACCACACCGTTCGACATGACGGTGTTGAATAATATGGACCGCTTCCAACTGGCGTTCGATGCGATCAGGCGGATTGCGCGGCTCGATTCGATTGTGGGCCGCGAATCAGACCGGCTCCAGGATAGCCATCAGCGGCACAAGGCCTTTGTGATGCAGAATGGCGAAGATATGCCGGAGGTGCGCGATTGGAAGTGGAACGGCTGATTTTGGCGCTGAACTGCGGGTCGTCCTCGCTGAAGTTTGGGATTTACCGGGGGGCGGGCCAAGATGCGGAACTGGTTTGCGAAGGCGAAGCGGAAGAGATTGGAAGCGCCAGCAGCAGCTTCTGGTTCAAGCAGGGAGGCGCGAAGAACGAGGAACATTTTGCTTGCGCCAACCACGCTACGGCGTTGAGCCATGCGCTTGTATTGTTGAGTGGGCAAGGGATTCGGCAGTTCTGGAAGGCGGGCCACCGGGTGGTGCACGGCGGGCCGGAAATTCGCGAGCATCAGAGGCTAACTCCGGAAGTGATGAAGAAGTTGGAAGCGGCGGTGCCATTTGCGCCGCTGCATTTGCCGGCATCGCTCGCGGTCATCAGAGCGGTCGAAGAAAAGATGCCCGGGCTGGAGCAAGTGATCTGCCTGGACACGGCGTTTCATCGAACGATGCCGGACGTGGCGAAGACGTATGCGCTGCCGGTGGAGGTGCGGCGGCAGGGAGTGGAGCGCTTTGGGTTTCACGGGTTATCGTTGGAATCGATTTTGGCCCAATTAGAAAACATGCCCGGGAAAGTACCGGAGAAGCTGGTGGTGGCTCATTTGGGAAACGGCTCGAGCATCACGGCGATCCGCGCCGGGAAGTCGATTGATACGAGCATGGGATTGACGCCGACGGGGGGCGTGATGATGGGGACCCGAACAGGCGATTTAGATCCGGGCGTGATGCTGTTTTTGGCGAGGCACGGGTTTGCGAAGGAGGATGAATTAGAGAATTTGGTGAATAAAAAATCGGGGCTGCTGGGGGTGTCGGGAACGAGCAGTGATGTGCGGGAGTTGCTGGAGGGGCGAGCGAAGGCGGCGGCGGATTTGGCGCTGCGGATGTTTTGCTATCAGGTGAGGAAGACGATTGCGGGGATGGCGGCCGCGCTGGAGGGTCTGGATCTGCTGGTGTTTACGGGTGGGATTGGAGAGCATGCGGCAGAGCTGCGAAAGGAAATTTGCGGAGGACTGAAGTGGATGACGGGGGTTGAAGTGCTTGTGGTGCCGGCGGAGGAAGATTTGCAGATTGCGCGGATTGCGCTATCCTGCGCAACATGACTTGGCGTGTTTTGAATTTGCTGGCTTTCTGTTGTGGCGTCGCTTCAGCGCAGACGCCCAAGTTCAGGGTAGAAGACGCGACCATCGCGCAAATTCATGAGGCGATGCAGGCGGGGACGCTGACTTGTCAAGGTTTGGTGACGGAATATCTGCGGCGCATTGAGGCGTACGACAAGAACGGGCCGGCGATCAATTCGATCGTGGTCATCAATCCGGCGGCGATGACGGAAGCGGCGGAGTTGGATAGGCGATTTGCAGCCGGGGGATTGAGCAGGCCGCTTGATTGCATTCCGATGGTGGTGAAAGACAACTTTGAGACCGTTGGCTTGCAGAGCGCGGATGGCGCGCTGGCGCTGGCGGGGTACGTGGCGGCGCGCGACGCTTTTGAAGTGAAGAAGATTCGCGAGGCGGGTGCGTTGCTTTTGGCGAAGACGAATATGGCGGAGTGGGCGTTTACGCCCTATGAAACAGTGAGTTCGATTTTGCCGGGCTATACGCGCAATCCTTATGATACGGCGCGGGTGACGGCTGGGTCGAGTGGCGGAACGGCGGCTGCGATCGCCGCGAGTTTTGCGGCGGTGGGACTGGGGACGGATACGGGCAACTCGATTCGCGGACCGTCCGCGCATCAGGCGCTGGTGGGGATTCGTTCGACGATGGGACTGACGAGCCGGGCGGGGGTGTTTCCGCTGTCGTTGCGCGCCGACATTGCGGGACCGATGGCGCGCACGGTGGAAGACGCGGTGAAGGTGTTTCAAGTGGTGGCGGGAGAAGATCCGGACGATCCGGCGACGGCAGCGGCGCATGGCCGGAGGATTCCAAATTACGGTGAGGCATTGCGGCGCGATGGGCTGAAAGGCGCGGTGATCGGGGTGCTGCATGAGGCGTACGATCGCGAGAGCGCCGATCCGGAAGTGATCCGCGTGTTCGCGACGGCGGTTGAAGATTTGCGGCGGGCGGGGGCGACGGTGATTGATCCGGCGGCGGTCGAGGGTTTTAGCGAGGTTCGCCGCCAGCAGGATGCAGGGCCGTGCATGGGATTCAAGTACGATCTGAACGCGTTTTTGGCGGCGCGTGGGGATAAGGTGCCGGTGCATAGTTTGGAGGAAATTATCAAGTCGGGAAAGTTTCATCCGACGGTGCAGCGGCGTTTGGAGCAGGCGGAACAGGGGCCGGGGAATGGGCCGGGGTCGGTGGCGTGCGTGGCCGATGATGAGTACCGGCAGAGATTGCGCGAAGTGGTGAACCGAACGATGGACAAGCTGAAGCTGGATGCGTTTATCTATCCGACGTGGAGCAATGCGCCGCGGCTGATTGGCGATCTCAACACCCCGGCTGGAGATAACAGCCAGGTTTTTTCGCCAGGGACGGGCTTTCCGGCGATCACGGTGCCGATGGGCTATACGCATGGGCAGTTGCCGGCGGGGATGACGATTTATGGAAGAGCGTGGTCGGAGGCGACGTTGATCCGGTTGGCTTATGGTTATGAACAAGCGACGAGGCACAGGCGCGCGCCGGCGGCAACGCCACCGTTACGGTAGACGATTCACAGTCCGAAACGGCGAGTAAGAGATGAAATCGTATTGCGGGATTCGCTCACGCCGAGTAGGGCCGTGCCGGCGAAGTAGATTGCGCCATAAACAGGCAGAGTCAAAGCCGCAAGCAAAATCGGGTGAGCGGTGCCGACGCCAAGCTTGATGAAATAAGCAATAGCTGCGCCGCATACGGCGACGGACCAAAGCTGAATGGCAAAGCTGGGGGCTAGCGAAGTTTTGCCGATGCGTTTGGCGAGTGCGCGGCGCAGCAGAGCGAACTCGACCCAGCCGGCGACTCCAGCGGAAGCGGTCAAGCCAGCGGCACCCCATTTTTGATCGATGCCCAGCCAGTGGGGAAGAAATAGCGCGCAGATCACGCCGAGTATAGCCGTGAGTGAGACGCGAACGATGGCGAAGCGGAGCGGAGTTTTGGTATCAAGCAAGGCGTAGAAGGCCGATGAATACAGGCGTCCGAGAGAGGTGGCAAGCAAGCCGACGGCGGAGCCAGCGAGGACGGCCCACACGTCCATAACATCGCCGCGGCGGAACTTGCCGGATTGGAAGACGAGAGCGACCACGATATCGCCCAGGATGAGGAAAGCCACGGCGGAGGGGATGACGAAGAAAGCGATGCGGCGCAAGCCGGCGGCGAGGCGCATGCGCAAGAAGGCGGCGATTTCGTCAGCAGTGCCGATGGCGCTGGATAGCGTGGGCAATTCGGCGGCGGAGACGGACATGCTGAAGAGGCTAACCGGCAGAATGGAAATGATTTGACCGTAGCCGAGCGCGGAGATGGCGCCGAGCGGCAAAAAGCTGGCGATTTGCTGATCGATAAAGGCGCTGATCTGCACCACGCCGCGGCTGATAAAAACCGGACCGAAATTGCGCAAGACGGAGCGGATAGGTGGCGATTTGAAATCGAGGCGCGGGCGGAAGCCGGGAAGAATTGTCAAGACGCGCGGCAATTGGACGAGGAATTGGAGCAAGCTGCCAAGAACCCATCCCCACGCAACGAACGCGACCAGGCGAGTATCGGCGGCGCTGCGGCCGGCGGTGATGTTGACGACGATGACGGCAGCGCTGAGCGCGACGGGAGCGATGTAGGAAAGCAGAAATTGGCGGTGGCTGTTCAAAACGCCCAGGCACCAGGCGCTCATCACCAGCAGGCCGGTGGCGGGAAACAGAATGCGGACTAAATGAATAGCCAGCAGGCGTTTTTCTCCGCTGAAGCCGGGAACGATCACGTCGATGAAGAGCGGAGTGGCGGTAACGCCGAGCAAAACCAGCGCGGCGCAGACAAGACTCAGAATCCCAAAGACCGCGGCGCCCAGCTTTTCGGCTTCCTCGTCCTCACCTTGCGCACGTAACTTTGCGTAAACGGTAACAAAGGAAGCGGAGAGTACGCCTTCGCCAAACAGGGTGCTCAGGAGGTTCGGTATGCGAATGGCGGAGCGGAAGGCGTCGGCAGAGATGGAGTGGACGCCGAAATAGTGGGCAAAAACGCGTTCCCGAACAAAGCCGATCAGGCGGCTCAAGAGAATGCCGAGGGCGACGGTCGAGGAAGCGCCAAGTGCGGCGCGCGGTCGGCTGGCAGCTACTTCCACGGAATTGAGCTTATTGCTGACAGGAATGCGAATGCGAAGTTGCAAAATTTGAGGGCTACTTCCCTTTGAGGTTAACAATTGTTCTGAATTGAGTTGGAGGCGAGAAACGTCAAAGGGTCGATAGGAGTTTTCATTGAAGTCTAAACCAGCAATTGGGATTTGGATGGCGGCGCTAGCCGTAGGGCTGGCGATCGGCCAGCAGCCGGCCAGCGCGCAAGACAAGGCGATTGAAAAGATGGCGGCCTTGAAGGATCTAAGCAAGAGCTTTGAAGACCTTTCAGCGGAGACCGGACGAAGCGTGGTGCAGATCTTCGTGCGCAGTTATGTGACGTCGAGCGACGAGACGAACCAGGTATCCGACCTGTTGACCAAAGAGAGCAGCAGCGGTTCCGGCATCTTGCTCAGTGCGGACGGCTATATTTTGACGAATGCCCACGTGGTGCGTGGCGCGCACGAAGTAAAGGTGCAATTGAATGTGCGGGCGGAAGCGGAGGCGCGGGAGCTGGGCGACCATACGTTCAACCGGCCGATGAATGGCAAGGTGGTTGGCATTGATCGCGATAGCGATTTGGCGGTAGTGAAGATCGAAAAAACGAACCTCCCCTTTTTGAAGTTCGGGAATTCAGACAGATTGAAGCAAGGGCAAATCGTATTGGCGCTTGGCAATCCGCTGGGCTTGGATAACTCCGTGAGCATGGGCGTGGTGAGCGCGGTGTCGCGGCAGATCAAGGGCGACGATCCGATGGTTTACATCCAGACGGACGCCCCGATCAATCCGGGCAATAGCGGCGGACCATTGCTGGATGCGGACGGACGCGTCGTGGGAATAAACACGCTGATCTTTTCGCAATCGGGCGGGAGCGAGGGGATTGGCTTCGCGATTCCCAGCAATATCGCCAAGGAAGTGTACGCGCAATTGAAAGCGAAAGGGCATGTTCACCGGGCGCAGCTAGGATTGATTGGGCAAACGATTACGCCGGAAATGGCGGACGGCCTTTCGTTAGAAACGGACCACGGCGTTGTGATTTCGGATTTGGAGCCGAACGGTCCGGCGGCGAAAGCGGGCATTCAGCCGGATGACATCATTATCGGGCTGAATGGCAGAGCGATGACGAGCGTGCATGAGCTGGAGGCGTATATTTTTCGCTTGGCGCCCGGGACTTCGGTTGACCTCAAGGTGCAGCGAGGCGACGGTGAATTGAGTTTGCCGGTTGTGACGGAAGAGCAGGCGGGCGATGAACTGGATTCGCTGGCCGACATGGTTGACCCAGTCAAGAACGTGGTGCCGGAATTAGGCATTGTGGGATTGGATATCAGCAAGCCGGTTCTAGATTTGATGCCGGATTTACGGCGTCCGGCAGGGGTGGTGGTGGCGGCGCGGAAAGCGAACGCTCCCTATTCAGGGCCTCTGCTGCAAACGGGTGATGTGATTTATGAAATCAACCGTCACGTGGTGGGCGGCGTTGACGCCTTGCGCGATGCATTGAGCCGTATGAAGGGTGGACAAAGTGTAGTGCTGCTGATTGAGCGGAGCGGCCACTTGATGTACATTCCGCTAGAACTCGATTGAGCGGCGTTTGGGGTAACGTAATGAGAGATGAGTCAAGGTCCTATATCAAGTTTCATCCGGCATCATTACCGGCACTTCAACGCGGCCACGCTGGTTGAGGCCACCGACGGATACATTGCGCACTTGAAAAAAGGCGGCGTGATGTTCCTGACAATGGCCGGCGCGATGAGCACGGCCGAACTCGGTGTTTCGCTAGCCGAAATGATCCGCGCGGGCAAGGTGCATGGCATTTGCTGCACGGGCGCGAATTTGGAAGAAGACGTTTTCAATTTGGTAGCGCACGATTTTTACGAGCGTGTGCCGCACTGGCGCGATCTGCGCCCGGAAGACGAGCAGAAACTGCTGGAGCGGCATATGAATCGCGTCACCGATACCTGCATTCCGGAAGAAGAAGCAATGCGGCGAATTGAAGGCGTGATTTTGAAGGAGTGGATGGCAGCCGATGTAAAGGGCGAGCATTTGTTCCCGCATGAATTTTTCTATCGGATTTTGCAGTCGCCCGATTTGGTGAAGAGTTTCCAGATTGATAAGAAGGATAGCTGGCTGTATGCGGCGATGGAAAAGAACCTGCCGATGTTCGTGCCCGGCTGGGAAGATTCAACTTTGGGCAACATGTACGCCGGACATTGCATCGCGGGCGATGTGAAGAATGTACATACCGTGCGGACCGGCATTGAGTATATGATGTCGCTGGCGGATTGGTATACGAACACGTCGCAGAGCGCTTCGATTGGATTTTTTCAGATTGGCGGTGGCATTGCGGGCGATTTTCCGATTTGCGTGGTGCCGATGTTGCGGCAGGATTTAGAGCGCGAGGATACGCCGCTGTGGGGTTATTTTTGCCAGATCAGCGATTCGACGACGAGCTATGGCTCCTATTCGGGTGCGATTCCGAACGAGAAGATCACATGGGAAAAGTTGGGTGTCGATACGCCGAAGTATGTGATTGAATCGGATGCCTCGATTGTGGCGCCCTTGATTTTCGCGGGTGTGTTGGGGTGGTAGGACGAGTGGCGCGCCTGCTATTTTAGAAGTGACCGGGAGTGCGGTGAGGTGGCAGAGTGGTCGAATGCGGCGGTCTCGAAAACCGTTGAACCTTTACGGGTTCCGTGAGTTCGAATCTCACCCTCACCGCCAGAAGAAGCCGCCTCAGGGCAGCGCGAAGGCTGCAACCATATCGGAACAGGGTTGATCGGCCAGCAGGCCGCCGCCGGTGGCGACGATCGCAACGTACTGTTTGCCGTTTCTTCCCTGAAAAGTCATGGGAGCGGAGTGCGCGCTCGCGCCCAGCTTGGAAACCCATAGTTCTTTTCCGGTTTTGGAATCGAAGGCGCGAAAGCGGTGATCAGTGGTGGCGCCGATAAAAACCAAACCACCGGCAGTCGCCAAGCTGCCGCCAATATTCGGGCGGCCGGTTTGCTGCTTTTCAGGCGGTAAATCTTCGGTGATGCCCAAGGTGCTTTGCCAAGCGATGGTGCCGTGATTTACGTCGATGGCGAACAACCGTCCCCAGGGCGGCTGCTGGCACGGCCAGCCCGTTTCACGATCCCAAAAACGCGCGTAAGGGCCGAGCGGACTGGTGCGGATGAATGGCGTTCTCGAACCCGGTGGGCTTGGCACTACTTTGCCGATGCCGCCGACATCTTCGGTGTTGACGAACAGATAGCCGAGCGTTGGATCGAACGACATGGGATTCCAATCGTTGCCGCCGAGCGTGCCAGGAAAGACAACTGAGGACGTTGCGCCGTAAGGCGTGAACGGGCCGTTGTTGTGCGCGCCGCCGTCACTTGACCAAAGATCCCGGCATACCTTTTCGTGCGCGGGTGAAAGAGTGGCAAGCTCATCGGCGTTAAATCTGTTGCGCGCCAGTTGCGGGGGCTGGAACGGAAACGGCTGAGTGGGCCAACTCTGTTCGCCTGGCACGTCACTCGCGGGCACGGGTCGCTCTTCCACGCGGTAGATGGGCTTGCCATCGCGCCGATCGAGAATGTAGAGCAAGCCCGTCTTGCCAATTTCAGCGACGGCCGGAATGCGGCGGCCCTGGCGCACCACGTCGAACAGGATCGGCGGGCTGCTCGGGTCGTAATCCCAAATGTCGTGGTGAACCAACTGGAAATACCACTTCAACTTGCCGGTCGCGGCATCGAGGGCGACGAGCGAGTCGCCGAATAGATTGGCACCTTTGCGGTCGCCGCCGTAGAAATCATAGGTGCTCTGGCCAAACGGCATGTAGACAATGCCCCGCTCGGTGTCGACCGTCATCAGGCCCCAGACGTTAGTGCCGGAACGGTTTTTCCAACTATAGCCCTGCCAAGTTTGGTGGCCGGTCTCGCCTGGTTGCGGGACGGAATGAAACTGCCACACGAGTTTGCCGGTGTGAACGTCCCAAGCGCGAGTATCGCCGGCCGCACCGAGCGAGGGAGATTCCTGGACGTGCGCGCCGGTTATGACAAGGTTCTTATAAATAATCGGCGGCGACGAGAGGTCGTAAAACGCGTTCGGGAAGCCATTGAGCACGCCTTCTTTCAGATTCACCACACCTTCGTTGCCGAAAGCGGGAACGGGTTTGCCGGTCTTGGCGTTGAGGGCAACCAACTCGCCTTCCGTTGTACCGAAGATCACTTCGGGCGGAGAGAGATTATCGCCGGCAAAATATTCCAGGCCGCGCACGGCCGGGTTAGCGTTCGGCAGATCATATTCCCAAAGCAGTCTTCCCGTTTCTGGTTCGAGAGCAACGACGCGATGATACGGCGTCGTGAGATACATCATGCCGCCGACTACGATGGGCGTAGCTTCGCCGACGGGTTTGATCGGGCCATCGGCTTCGCCCGGATGAGACATGTGGAACGTCCACACGCGCCGCAGCGTTGCGACGTTACTCGCTCGAATCTGCGCCAGCGGCGAGTAGCGCGTGCCCGCCGGATCGTAGCCGAACGTGGGCCAGTCGGTGCGCAGAAGCAAGAGCGCGAGCGCGAGTCTCACAAGGACGCGCCGTCCACTCCAGCCGCATGCGCGGTATGCTTGGGCTTTTCGCCGTGCAGCAGTTCTTCGATATCACCCACTTTGTCGGCGATCAAGTTGAGCTTGCGCGCCAAGCCTTGAATCTCGGATTCGGCGCGGCGGTTGACATCGTAATCCAATTCACCGCGCAAACGATCCTTGGTGTCCTGGCGGTTTTGACTCATCATGATGACGGGCGCTTGAATGGCGGCCAGCATCGATAGAAATAGATTCAGCAAGATAAATGGGTATGGATCCCACGCCGATTTTCCGAGAACTACATTAATGGTGCTATAGACGACCAGCACCACGCCGAACAGAATAATGAAACGCCACGAGCCCCCAAAACGCGCCACCGAATCGGCGATGCGGTCGCCGAAAGTAGTCTCTTCTTCAATTACCTCGTTCGGGTTGCGGGTGGAACGCAAGCGAACGAGTTGCTGCGCCGCATGAAACTGGCGGCCGAGCACAGCGAGCATATCCATGCCCGCGTGCGGTTTCCGTTCGAGCAGAACGGAAATGTCGTGACGGTCGACTTCGATACAAACCGATTCAACCAGCGCCAGGGCTTCGGTCTGATGCGGCGTGCCGTCGAGCATGGAAGCGAAGCCGAAAAATTCACCTTCCGCCGGTTCATCCACCACCACTTCCTGATGGTCCTCGTCCACCGTGCTGACGCGCACACTACCGGAGACAAGAATGAAGGCCTGGCCGGAGGGATCGCCGATTTTATAGATCCGCTGCCTGACGGCAAATGTTTTAACTTCTACCTGACTCGCCAGAACGGCGCGCTCATCATCATCCAATAACGCGAACAGCGGGACGTTTTTCAAAATTTGTGCATCACACGGCATGGAAGTAGCATTCCACACAATGCGGCGAATTTACAAGTACCGTTACTGAATGGGGGCGTCGAGGTTGACGGCAACCATGCGGCCGTTGGAAGAGACCACCATGTTGTTAAAACCGAGAGCGCTGGAACCGGCTGCCACAGCGGCCGCGCGCTGCAAACCGCTGGCTGCGCTGAGAGCGTCTTTGATGACGACGCCGGCTTGATCGGAACTGCAAAACAAGTTCAAGCCGACATGCGCCTTACTATCTAATTTCACCGAGTAGGCGAAGCTTTCAATCGTGGAAAAGAGCTTGGTCATATCGATGCGAGAAGACAGAGCTTGGGGGATACTATCGCCGACCCAGAGGCCGATTTCGCTGCCCGGTGCGATGCCGAGGACGGGAGCGCGCGAATCGGTGCGGCTCACGAGGTCCATGACAATCGCGTTACCGCGGAGAGATTGAGCGCGCGATTGGCGGACATCGGAGATCGCCTTTAACTGGCCGAGCGTGCCGAACAGAATATGTCCTTCCTCACTGGACGGCAATAGGAAACAGTTGCCGTCTTTGGAGCAAAACGCCGGGCCGGCGTCGAGCGTAGTTTGCGCCATGCCGTTTTGGGCGGCTTCTTTGGCAGCTGCGGCAGATTGAAAACTGCCCGAGAGCAAACCGAAAAAGCCATTCGGGCCGGCTGCGGTGACCACTTCCGTGAGCTGGTCTTCGGAGACGCCGAGCAGGAGCAGATCTCTCTGCGCGCGCTGCAAACCTTCGCCGGAATATTGCTTGCGCAGGTCTTTATAGTTGGGCAAGGCGCGCAAGGTGCTGAGGGCGTCGTATTCGAACGCTGTTGTCTGAGCCGGGAAAGCGAGAAGGGCTTCCGAGAGAAGTTCGGCATGGGCAGCGCTTGCCAGTGAACAGAATAAAGCGACGATGGGTACTACTGGTTTCATTGATAGTTCACCGTTACTGCAATGTTGGTGCTGTTGACGATGCCGCCGGTGGAGGTAGTGGCGGTGACGGTGACGTTTCCGGTTTCGGTGGTGGGAGGAGCGACCGTAAAGCCGGATTGGGCCGAGGTAGCGGTTTGAACGGGCACGGAGCTATCGGTCGCTTCGACGGTGAAGGAACTGCTGCCTTCGGTAGTGGGTGTACCCGAGATGCCGCCGGTGGATGAGTTGATGGTGAGGCCGGCGGGTAGAGCGCCAGCGCTGATGGAATAAGTATAGGGCGACGTGCCGCCGCTGGCGGAGCAAGTGCCTGAGTAAGTTTTCCCGACTTGAGCGTTGGCGGCGAGAGAACATGACAGGGCAAGAGGCGTGGTGGTGGAACCGCCGCCACCGCTGCTGGAACCGCCGCCGCCGCAACTCACGACGCCGAGAGTAACGAGGAGCAAGGCGGCACTAGCGCAGGCATAAAGGGAGCGCGGATGCAGTGTGAAGCGGATTTTGCGCAGCAGGTAGGCCGCGAAAGATAACAGCAGCGCCGAGAGAAGCCACAACGGATTCACGGGTGGCATCCTTGGGGATGTCGTGGGAAGCGGAGTGACATGGGCGGTGCTGGCGGCATTGATGGTAACGGCAATCGCTCCCGGAACCGCGGTAGCCGTGGTAGTGGTGGTGTTGCCGTTCGGGAAGGCGCAGGTCACATTCGCCAAGCTGCTGGCCACGGAACAGGCAAAAGTCACGGTTCCGGTTGAAGGGAAGTTTTTGTAGGGATTGACGCTGACGGTAGCAGTGCCGGAATTGCCGGCTGTGAGCGTGAGCGTGGCGGGAGTGGACGACATGGTAATGTCGGCCGACCATTGAGCCACAAATTGAGCGGCGTCAAGCGAGCCCCAACCGGTGGTTTGGTCATAGCCGACGCCGGCTGAATAGCCCAACTGGCCAGTAGTGGTATTGGTCAATGCGCTGCAGTTCGGAGTTCCACCGGTGCAAGGCACTTCGTTGTTGCCGCTGGTTATGTCGTGGAAGGCGGTCTCGGAGATTGAAGCCAAGGTATAGATGTTGGGATTTAGCAGCCCCAACCGGGTCCCTTGCTGCTGCACCAGCATGGCGACGATTCCCGACATAGTGGGCGGGCCGGTGGAGGTTCCGCCAGTAATGTTCAGCGTGGTGTCGGAATTGCGGAAGGTGCCGCTTACACACGTGGTAAGCCCGGTGGTGCCTGACGGCGTGCAATAGAGTAGGCCATCGGTATTGGGCGATGCGGTGAAGGCGAGATCAGGAACGTCGCGGTGGCCGTCGTTGGGAACGCCAGTGCCTGTTTGCCAGGTGGGCTTGGCGACGTCGATGCTGTAGCCGCCGCCAGAGGCAGAGAGACCGTTCGCAGAACTGGTATCGTTCCAAACTGCTTCTGGAATATAAGACAAGGCAGATCCGCCGGTGGAATCGTTGCTTGAGCTGAAATATGTGCCCGCGCCTTCCGCCTGGAGCGTGGTGCCACCGATGCCGGTGACGTATTCGGAGGATGCCGGATAATCGACGGCAAGGCCGAGAATGGCTGGGTCAGTCGTATCGCAATCGGCCGCGCCAGCGTCGCCGGAGGCGGCGAGGATGGTCATTCCTTGTGTGGCGGCTTGCGCGAAGAGGGCTTCTTGCGCAGTGAGATCGGTGGCGTCGATGTCGGGTTCGCACAAACCGTAAGAAGTGCTGAGTATCGGCGCGACGTTGTTATCGATAGCGTAGATGATGGAATCCTCGACACCGTTGCCGGTTCCTTTGACACTGCTTGTGGCGCAGCAGGCGGTGACGAAGAGGATGTTGGCATTCTTGGCGATGCCGTTGGACCATTCGAGATCCAGGTCGGATTCGCCTTCGTCGTTGCTGGCAAACTGAAGACCGGGATCGGTGTCGCCGGTGGGAACGACGGTGGTGATGGTCTTGGCGGGGAGTCCGGCGGCGGTACGGAAATTGGCGAGGTCGGAGGCGTTGACGTCGCTCTGGCCGACGACGGCGATGGAGTATGGTTCACCGGTAATCGGGCTTCCGTCCAGGCTTTCGTTGTTGTAGAGCGGTTTTACGTCGTAGATTGTGGCCCAATCGGCAGGCGCGAGGTAGGTGTTTCCGCTGATGCTGGAGGTGAAGCGGGGCTTGGGATGGAGGTGCGGCTTCAGGCGGAAGTCTTGCAGGCCGCGGATGGCGGAAACCATGCCGTCAAGCTCTTTCGGCAATTCGGGATCGGTCGAGTTGGCGATGTGCGCTTCGCCGTTGACGGTGTAGTTGTGAATGGAAGTGTGAAAGACGGATTCGACTTGGGCGGCGTTGCCTTGGAAACTGACCCAGCTGCGGGCGCGCGCCACTTGCAGGTTGGAAAAGCCGCGGTTTTCGAGCCATTGCGAGATTTTGGCAACGTCGGCGGTGTTGAGGCCGAAGCGGTCGGCGTATTGCTCGGGGGTTAGAAATTTGTGAAATTGCGGGGAGCGGCGATTTTGCTGGGCTGCCAACAATTGCGTCCGGTCGGCCTGCTGGGAGGCGGTCATTTGGAAATGCATGGTGATGCGGGACAGGACGGTGGAACCAGCAACCGGTCCCAAATCCTGCGCGATGCCCTTGGCCACGACCGGACGGGTGTTGCCTTTGAGGACGAAGGTTTCGGCATCGTTGATGGAGGAGGAGAGACGCCTGGGTGCCTCCGTAGCGCCGAAAGCGGGGACGACTACGCAAAGAATGCTCGCAAGAAAAAGACTTTTGAGCAGAGTAACTTCAATTCGCCGCATTTTGAAAGTTTTGGTTTCCTTGTCTAATCTTACGCGGTCACGCGATTTTGGGTTACCAGGATTGTGTAATGGAGGGCCGATTGGAGAGGCGATTTGGAGGTATTCATTCCCGCCTATAAGAAATAGTATTGGGGACGCGGGAATGAATCGGGAAAGAATGGCCGCGGATGGCCGCGGATAAAACCAAGAAAGAATGGCCGCAGATGAATGGGATGAACGCAGATAAAACGGGCAAAGACACTTCGGGCGCGGCAAAGGACTTCGGTATGTGGAGACGAGGTTTAGCATTATCTTTTGCTTAAACCATAGAATGAGGGCGAACGAGGCGATGGGAGAAATCGCCGTAAGATATTGAAAATAATCAACTAAATTTTTTTCGATTGGCTGTGACCGGGGTTTATGAAGATTTGTTCAAGTTTGGAGTTGAGAGGTGGGCGGCTTGATGTAATCGTTTCCAGCGCGGCACCGCAAGTTCGCTCGGGCGTGAATTGACCGCGCTACCATCAAGCATTGGCAACATGGGTCGAGCAAAAGCGGCGGATCAAGGCGCACGCAGGAGGAGCTTAGAATGCACAAGCGGCTAGCGTTTGAGATTGTCTGTCCAAACAACCACAATCAGACAGTTAAATTTACGCAAGACGAATTCGAGACGTTATTGAAATCCGGTACGTTGGTGTTCCACTGTAATACGTGTGATACGAACTGGCCGCCATCGGCTGAAGAAATCGCCACATTTCGAAAGCAGTTCGCTAAGAGTTCGAGTTAAACGTCCCGTCGACTGTGATGGACTGCGAGCGATGAAAAGGATTCCGTGAGTAACAGCTGCCATACCAAGCCTACGGGGCACCTGCTGATCAAGCGGTCTGCGGACATTGCGCGATGATGGTCTCCGAGTTACGGAAGGTTGCTTGCTCCTCCGAATGAGAGTAAGGATAACACGGCAATGCGGGTGCGCGGTTGGGAGGCGAATTAGGTCGCTTACGCTCCCGGCTCCGATTGAGATTGGGTCTGGGCCGGATGCTATGGGACGTTAGCGTGGCGGCCGTTTACCGTCTGGCTGCTAGCGCGATAGACCGCGGAAGCGGCGCGCGATGAGCAGGGGCGCGACCAACAGCGCCAGGGTCCAGAGCGCTAAAGAATCGGGCTCAGGCGCGGTGGCCAAAGCCGGCGTGGCGAAGTCTAGTGCTTGGCCGGAGGGATCGTGGAAATTCTGGGTAACCGTAAAACTTGTTACGTTTGTAAGTTCGATGATGCCGTTGAGGAAAGAATTGAAGTTGGTCGCATCGAAACTTGTGCCACCGACGACAGAGGCATTGGAGTTGCCAGATAGAATTTGGATCGCCTGACTGAAATCGAAGTTCGCCAAATCTTCCGGGCGCCAATCATAGTCGTAAACGTACAGGACTGGGATGGGTGAAGAGAAGGTAACTGTAAAGTTCGATTCCTCCGCGTACAGGAGGGATTGCTGGCTACTCCCACCTGGAATGGAGAAGGAGCCACCCGATAAATTCGCGGTATTCAGTTTGGCGTTCGTTAAGCCGGATATTGTGAAGTTCACGCCGGCAAGACTGCCCGATGCAGTGCCGAGACCGGCTGCGTTCCACGTCGCGAAGACAGTGCCGGCAGAAGCCCGGCAGCACGCGAAGGCTAGGAGGAGAGTCAAGCAGGGGATAGAACTCCGCAGGTTCAATCGGCTAAGGGCCATGAACGAGAGGGTAGCATTTTCTCTGGGCGATGGGAAAGAGCCGAGAGTTATTTTTTTTCGCTAGAAAGTACCATGACTGGCAACCCGCATCGCAGACAGATAGAACCGTCCTGCACATCAGGACCAGACCGGCGTTCTTCCGCTCGATATTTTGATGGCGCTATTGGGAGTTTGGCGGGGTGTTTATGAAGATTTGTTTGCGGTCGGATTCGGGGAGGTAGGGGGCTTGCAGGCGTTTGGGTTCCCCGATGTCCTCAAAGAGAAGGTCGCCTTTGCCGACGAGGCGTTCGCCGCCGGATTGGCCGAGGACGACGTGGGATTGGCGGGCGTCGGTGAGGCGGAGGCAGACGCGGCCGGAGAGGTTGGCTTTGATCACGGTGGTGACGACGTCGGCTTTGGGGAATTGGGTGGCGAGGACGAGGTGAATGCCGGAGGAGCGGCCTTTGGCGCCGATGCGGGCGATGCGCGATTCGATTTCGGGGCGGGCTTTTTTATCGGCGATGAGGTCGAAGTATTCGTCGCAAAACAAAATGATGCGCGCGAGGGGTTGGCGGGTGAGGGTGACGTAGGCGGCAAGATCGTCCACGCCTTTTTGCTTGAAGAGGAGATTGCGGTTGTTCATTTCGTCGATTAGGGCGTCGAGCACTTCGGCGATGGGACGGTCGGCGGGATGGAGGATGCCCCAGCCTTGATAAACATAAGGGGAATGTTCGAGATCGTTGAAGGCGCTGCGTTTGGGATCGATGAGAACGAGTTGGAGAGTTTTGGGGGTGTTGGCGAGGATGAGGCCAGCGAGGGCGGAGCGCAGCCATTCGCTTTTGCCTGAGCCGGAGGTCCCGGCGACGAGGAGATGAGGGCAGGTGTTTTGGGAGAGATCGGCACAGTGGAGATGGCCGACGAGATCGACGCCGAGGGGGAGGCGGGCGGAACCGAGCAAGGGATGGGGATTGGGGAGCTGGTTGCGGATGGAGGAGAAGAGAACGGGTTGGGGATTCGCGCGTTTGACGTCGATGACAAGGTGGCCACACTCGGTGTGAATCATGGGAGGAGTTGCGAGATTGAGGTGAACCTGGAGTTCGTCCTGGAGGCGGCGAATTTGATTCACTTTGACGCCTTTGGCGGGCATGACGGTATAGCGGATGAAAGAAGGGCCGACGATGGGGTCGCCGATGAGGATGATGTTGACGCCATATTGGGCGTAGGTTTGGAGGAGGCGTTGGGCGGTGAGAAAGGATTCGGCTTGCGAGTCTTCTTGGGAGGCTGAAGCGTGTCCTACCTTGGTGAGGGAGGAGGGGGAGGAGCCGGCGGCGAGGCGGCCGATGAGTTGGCGGAGTTTGGCCTTGACGGTGTTGAGTTTGACGCCGGGAAAAAAAGTTTCGTGGCGTTCGGGTTTGAAGGCGATGAGGGCAAGGGCGCCGTTCGAATCGGCGAGGCCAGCGGCGGCGAGCATTTCGTGATAGAGGCAGACTTGGGCGAGATCGATTTCGGGCGCGCCGCGGCCGAGTTTGTATTCGACGACACACCAGCGGCCGGTAGCGGAATTTCTCCAGAGACAATCGGCAATGCCGGAGACGCGCACGGGGGTTTGCCAGCCGGGTTCGAAGACATCCCAAACAAGGGCGTGCTCGGGGAGGCAGAGGGGTTCGCCGGTCCACTGGCGAGTGGCGGTATCGAATTGAATGCGGCGGGTGCGAAAAGCATCGGAGAGCAAGCCGGAGATCCACTCACTGAAGGCGGAGGTAGCTTGCCACAAGCCGAGGAGTTGTTCGCCCACGGCGTGCAAAGAGGCTTGGCGGGCGGTGAGGCGAGGGCCGAGGATCTTTTCGTAGATATGTTCGGTGAGGGCGTGGGGATCCGAGATGGTTTCGTGATCGAGGGCAGCTTGCCATTGGGTGGATTTGTCATCACCGAGAAGTTCGGCGGCGGTTTCGTGAAAAACTTGGCCGAGGAGTGGGGTGGAGGTTTCGCCGAGCGACTCGGGAGACCATTGGAGCCACAGTTCGCGACGGATATCGGAGATGGATAGCTCGACCATTTTCGTAGTGACTAATCGCGGCTCTGTTGCCCTTCGATAATGCGGAAAAGAACACGCTTACTGCCGCCAGCGAACCCTACGAGCGAGGTATTGCGGCGAGCACAGTCTTCGACCTCCTGCGGTGTGGATTGTAATTGTATGGCGGCGTCTTCGAGGGCGATGACTTTCGATTTGGAAAGGAGATCGGTGAGCATGAGGGCGAGATCGTCGGGTGTGATGGAGCGTTGGCCGCCGATTTGATCGAGGAGATCGTCGACAGGGCGGGGCATGTTATTGCGGAGCCAGGATTCGACGGTGGCGGTGGGGATGGAGTCGCCGCGATGAGCGAGGTCGCCACTGCGGGCGTCGGCGAGGAGGCGGCTAATGGCTTCGAGGACGGAGAGCGCTTCGGCGGAGACGGGGAGGATGCGTGCGCCGGCGTTTTCGAGTTTGGTGACTTCTTCGCGGGATCTTCTGGCAGTGGCACTGATGCCATTGCGGGCATCGCGCAGGATGAGGAGGCTGGGAACGGCGGAGGATTGCCAATCGGTTTGAATGCGTTCGAGACGGCGGATGAGTGGGGTGCCGGCTTGTTGATTGGCGATGGCTAGGGCGGCGGGTTTTTGGCCCGGGATAATGGCATCGAGGGTAGAGTTGGGGCGGGCGGGGGAATTGGGGTGGATGCCGCGGAGATAGAGGACGGTGGGCAGGGCGGTGCGGAGGATGCCTTCGGCGTCGGCGATGCGGGGGATGCGTTGGAGGTCTTGGAGTTTACGGGCGAGAACGTCGGCGGGTTTCTCGGGGGCTGGAGGTGGGTTTTGCAGCCAGGCATCGAAGAGTTCGCGGCAACGGACGATGACTTTGCGGGCGACGCATGTACCGTCGTCGGCAAAAAGCTGTTTGAGATCGTTCTCGTCGATAGGGTGAAGGCCGTTGAGCTCGGGGACAGTGGCCAGGCGGGCTTGGATGAGTTGGTGGGCTTGATGGCGGTTGAGGGGTTGGAGAGCGGCGCGGCGGCCGAGCATGCGATCGCGGTCGGCACCAATTACAACTTCCTCGACCTGCTGAATCATCGACGTTTGCAAACAAGAAAAAACCGCGATGTTGTGCGAACCGTCGTGTAGGTCTGAGATTACTTGGCCGAGTCTAAAAAACCCCGCCTTGTCGCCGGGAAAGCTGCTGAGGGCTTCTAATTGATCAAAACAAAAAACGAAAGGAACGGGTTCGCCGAGTCCGCAAATCATCATGACGATGCGGCGGCTGGCGGCTTCCAGTTCGTCTTCGTCGCTCAGGGCGGAGATGCGGAGAGTCTTCAGTGTCTCTTCCGGGAGATCGTCTCCGCGCAGCCAGGCGGCTGAGTCTCCGAAGTGGATGCCTTCGGCGAGATTGCTTAGAACGATAGCGAGGTTGCGGTCTTGGTCGGCGATTTCTTCGCGGCCGAGACGGATGACGCGATTGAGGGCGCGCGTTTTGTCGCTGCGCTGGCGCAAGAGTGCGGCGGCGAGATGGCGGCGGAGAAAGCGCCAAAGCATGTTAGGGCTGGTGACCATGCGAATGGGGATGAAAAGAGATTCGTGACCGGCGAGCGAGTCTTGCTCCAAGGTTTGGCGGAGGCGGCTCAGCAAATGGGTTTTGCCGCTGCCGGGTTCGCCGAGGAGCAGCAGGGCCTGAGTTAGGTTGTGGTGGCGAACCTCGGCGATGAGTTGGCGGCACTTTTCAAAGGCGGCGGCGTTGATTTCGCCGACGTCGGTGGGGTTCTGGTCGAGCGGGCTGCCAAAAATTGCGCTGAGGAAAGGATTGGGAAGGCGTTTGAGCATATCAGGATTCACGGCGAGTGATGGCGACATAATACCTCCCGTCCTTGCCGTCGATTAGCCAGTCGCGGTCTTCGGGATTTAGGCCGAGAGGATGGTCATGCTGGCTGAGATAGACCCGGCGTTGTTCGCGCAATTTGAGGGCGGCTTGGTCGAACTGGGCTTTGCCGGTTTCCACGAGGCCGAGGGCGCGGCGGAGGCGGGCGGTGGAGACGGGGACATCTTTCTGTGGTTCGAGTTTGGGGAGGATCTCCCAGATTTTTTCTGGCAGATTGGTTTCGGCGGGGGCGGGCTGCTGGGGTTTAGCTTCAACGAGGTTGGGCTGCTCGATGCCGGCTTTTTTGAGTTTAACGGCGACGAAGGATTGGACGTAGGACCAATAGGCTTGGGGAGCGGCGGCGGGGACGAGAATTTTGGAAGCGCCGGCGAGGGCGGGGTATTCGATGAGTTTTTTTTCGGCGAGGAGATGGTGGATAGCGGCGGCTAGGTCTTTTTTAGGGCCTTTGATTTCGGTTTTTTTGCGGGCTTGGGCGCTGCATTGGTGGAGGATTTCGTTTTGGAGGTGGGTGGCGGGGTCGGTGTGCCAGTAGGAGTTTTTGGGCCAGGGGAAGATGCCGGAAGAGGCGAGGGCGGCGCGGAGATCGGGTTCGGTTTTTTTGGTTATGCCATAGGCTTTCTTTAGTTTGGCGAAGGGAAGGGGGGTGGGTGAGGATTTGAGTTTAGCGGAGAGATCGGTTGGGTCAAGCATTGGATTCAGGCAGGAGGAGCAAGTTACAGGATAAGGGATGGGTTAGCCTAAATATTGAGCTGGGGACAAAGCCATGCACCTGACTGTTGAAATACCCGACGCGATTGAGCGCCCTGGGAGGACAGGACTTGTCACGCCGGGCTCTCGAAGCGTTTTTGGCCGAAGAGTACCGTCAGGATGGGATAACTAAGCCAGAGTTGCGACAGCTTCTCGGCATAGAAACCAGCTATCATCTTGACGGCTTTCTCAAAGCGCATGATATCTGGATTGAGTATACGCCGGAGGATGCCGAGCGCGAGCGCCGCAGCCTTGAACGTTTGGGCCTCTGATGCGCCTGGTTGTTGCGGACACGAGTCCAGTTTTTTACCTTTTGGCCATCGGCCATATCGACCTGTTGCCCCGGCTGTTTGGGAGGGTTGCGATACCAGGCGCGGTGCAAGAGGACTCAAACACCCGACAGCGCCGCAGTTGTTGCGGGAATGGAGCGCGACCTTTCCGGCATGGCTGGAAGTGACGCCGGTTCAGGCTCTGGTGGAAGACGCCAGGCTTAGATCGTTAGGAGCCGGCGAGCGGGAAGCCATAACTCTGGCCCTGTCCATTCAGGCTGATCTACTTTTGATCGACGAACGAAAGGGAACGGCAGCCGCCCTTGAGAAGGGGCTGGATGTGACCAGTACCCTCGGGATTCTCAGGCTTGCGGCGCGCCGAGGCTTTATCTATTTGGGGGACGCTTTCGAGAGGCTCAAGCAGACTAATTTCCGCTGCCGGCAGGAGATCATGGACGCCATGCTCAACGAGGGCAGCGGCGATTTGGTTCGCTAGGAGGAGCGGAGGGCGCGGGAGAGGAAGGCGAAGTCGTCATAGAAGCAGAGGAGGACGACGGCCAAGCAGAGAGCGGCGGTGATTTTCCAGAAGAGCTCGCGGGGGGCGGAGGGATGGCCGGGGCGGCCGGCGACGATGCCGACGAGGAAGCCGCCGATGAGGCCGCCGATGTGGCCGGAGAGGCTGATGCCGCCGCCGAGGCTCATGACGAGGCCGAAGACGAGCCACTGGCCGTAGTGTTGGCGGACGGCCTGGGTGAGGGGATCGGCGCGCTGGCCGATCCCCATCGCGAGCATAACGCCGATGAGCCCGAAAGCAGCACAAGAGGCACCGAGAACGGGGTAGGGGCTAAAGAAGCAGGCGCAAAGAAAACCAGTGACGGTGGAGACGACATAGGCAACGATCAGGCGGTTGGTTCCATAGAATTGCTCGACTTCGGTGACGAGGATGAAGAGAGACCACGAATTCATGAGGAGATGAAGCCAACTGCCGTGGAAGAAGCCGGCGGTAATTAAGCGCCACCATTGGTGGTAGCTGAGCACGGCCAAGCGAGAGGCGTCGCCAAGGCGGGTTTCGGGATTGGTCAGGCTCTGGCCGAATTTGAGTTCGATCAGGAAGAAAAGGAAATTGATGGCCAGGATGATGATGCTGGTGAGGTTGGCGCTGGGCAAAAACGAAGCGGCGAAGGCGGTGGCGCGCATGTCGACGGCGCGGGGGCCGAGGGAGGCTTCGCAATAAGGGCAGACGCGGTCGTTGATAGTAATAAAGGCCCGACAGTTGGGGCACATTCGCCTTTTTTCCACGGCTTAATTGTAGCGGGAAGGGGAAATTGTTTCGCGGCGGGGGAGTTTGCGGTGCGTTTCGGGGTAAGCTTGCTAAAATCGAATTCGCATGAGTACTAATGAGCAGGGCTATCGGGAAGACCTCGTGCGCGTCTGCCATTTGGTTTATGAAAAAGGCTGGGTGGCGGCTAATGATGGGAATGTGAGCATCAGGCTGAGCGATGAGCTGATTCTTTGCACGCCGACGGCGGTGAGCAAAGGGATGGTGAAAGTGGAAGACCTGATTGTTTGCGACATGCGCGGCTCGAAGGTGAGCGGCGAGCGGGCGTGCACGAGTGAGATAGCGATGCATACCACCATCTATTCGCTGCGGCCGGACGTGCGCGCGGTGGTGCACGCGCATCCGCCGGTAGCAACGGGCTTTGCGGCGGCGGGGCGAGCGTTGGACAAGGCGCTGCTGCCGGAAGTAATCATTCAGTTGGGGGCGGTGCCGCTGGCGGCGTATGGGCTGCCGGGAACGCCGGCGTTGAGCGACGGGATGCTGCCGTTTATACCGCAATACGACGCGCTGCTGCTCGAGAATCACGGCTGCACGAGTTATGGGGCGGATGTTTGGCAGGCGTTTTTCCGGATGGAGACGGTGGAACATTTCGCACGCATCATGTTTGTGGCGGAGATGGTAGGCGGAGCGAAGGCGCTGCCGCGGGAAGAAGTGGAAAAACTGTTCGCGGCGCGGGCGCGTTACAACGTGAGATCGAATGCGAACATGGAGCCGGGGATGCCGCTGGTAGCGGAAGACTGCGAAGCGCGGACGCGGCGGTAAGGAATTAACAGAGTTAGGTTGACTCGCGCGTGACTAAATGTTACAAATTGGTTACGTGATTCAACAAAGCGCAGAACGGGCCGATAAATGGGGTGTGAAGACATTCCAATCGTTGTTTGTGCGCTATGGGTCGGGTGCGGGAGTGTTTTTGCCCCTGACGCAAGCCAAGTGCTGGAATGTGATTGCGTGGAGCATCATTATCGTGGGCACGATTGGCTGGGCGATTACGCTGGTGATTTGGAATTATTGAGGACGCGGCGGATGGCGTCCACAATGATGGCGGGTTCATCAAGTTGAATCATGTGATTGCTGTTTTGGGCGACCGTAAGCGTGCTATTCGACGATAGAGCGGCCAAGCGGTGCTGACCTTCGCTCCAACCTTTTTCGAGAACGGCGAACGGGCCGGGAAACGGTTGGCCATGAGTGATCACGGCGAGGGGCAGATGGCCCAGATCGGCCGGTGGGGTGGCATTCGCAGCTAGTTTGAGCGAGGCGAGATCGTCGCGCAAGGCTTGGTATTCGACGGGCCGCACGAAGGGAAAGCCGATGGCATCGAGGTTGACGCAGTGGCCGAGCAAACGCAGCAGGCCGAAGCGAGAGGCGAACTCGACGATGCCTTGCAGAAAACCAACCTTGGAGTAGAAATCGAGAACGTCTTTTTGAAAGATGTTGGATTCGTGGGGCGTATCCACGAGCACGAGACCAGCTGTTTGAGCGGGGAAGCGGCGGGCGAACGCTCTTACAATGAGGCCGCCGTAAGAGTGGGCGACAAGAATGTAAGGGCCGGGAACGGCGGCGTTCGTTAATAAGGTGTGAAGCTCGGCGGCGCGCTCGTCAATAGTGCGGCCGAGCGGGGCGGGTTCGCTGAAACCATAGCCGGCGCGATCATAAGTACACACATGGGCGAAGGCGGCGATCTGATCCTGCAAGAGCCACCACAGGCGAGAGGGTTCACCGGCGCCTTGTTCGATCACTACGGTGGGCCAGGAGGCGTTACCTTTACACAGGAGATGGAGTTTGTGGCTACCGACGGAAATGAGGCGGCCGGGGGCGGGCTTTTTTCTATCGCCTGCGTCGGCGAGCTTTTGATAGACGAAGCCGGCGAGGAGCAGGAGGGCGGCGATCAGGAAAATCCATTTGCCTAGCGGCAGCATGAGTTTTAGAATAATACAGTACTGTATAAAATGCAAGAGTGTATTTTATGGGAGATAAGCGGGTACGAACGAGAGCGAAACTGATTGAGGCGGCGGGGCAAGTTATCGGCGAGATAGGATTCGATAAGGCGTCGCTCGAAGAGATAGCCACGCGCGCGGGGATGACGCGGGGCGCGGTTTATGGGAATTTTGCGAACAAGGAGGAGTTGTTCTTAGCGCTGATTGAAACGCGCTGGAAACCGATTGTTCCGCCGCTAAGGCCGGGTGCGGGGTTGAGAGAACAAATGCGGATTTTGGGCAAGACGGTAGCGAAAGAGGCGGCGGCGCGGAGGACGCAGGCGGCGGCAGCGACGGCATTTCAACTTTATACGCTGACGCACGAGGAGATGAGGGCGCAACTGACGAAACAGAATGCGATTATTTACCGGGAGTTTGCCAAAGGACTGCTGAAGTTTGTGCCGGCGAAGGAGTTGCCGATGCCGGCGGAGAAGTTTGTGAAGGTGCTGGACGCTTTGATTACGGGGTTGCTGTTTACCTATTTTCAGACGCCGGAATTGATGACGGAGGATGTGATGATAGCGGCATTTGAGGCGCTAGCGCCGGGTTAGCCCGCGGCATTCAGCAGGCGCGCGACTTGGGGATGATCGGAGCCACTTTCGCGGCAGTATTGCGAGCCGTGTTCGAGCCAGCCGAGGGGCGTGGCGTGATATTGGGTGTCTTCAATTGTGAGGGATGCGCCGTGACTGAGGAGGAGCGCAACGAGGTCGGGGTAGCCTTTCCAACAAGCCCAGTGGAGCGGCGTTGCACCGTGGAGTCCGAGGGCGTTGACAGGGACGCCACCATCCAGAAGAGCTTTTACGGCGGGAGTGCAGTGCATCTCGGTGAGATCGACGAGGAGGCGGTCGATTTCGGGAGATGGGAGGATGGGCGGAGGTGCGGCGGGATGTTCGGAGGGAGTTGTCATGCAATCACCGAGGAAGCGGTCGAGTGGGGATAAGCCGGTGTTGACGCCGCGCGATCGGAGAAATTCGGTGGTGGCGGTTTGGCCGGTTAGATAGGCGAGAGAGTAGGCGGTACGGCCGTCTTGACGCTGGGCGTTTTTATTGACGCCGTGATCGAGAAGAATGGCGAGGAGAGCGGGGCTGCGCCGGCGATAGACGGCCCAGTGGAGGGAGGTTTCGCCGCGGGGGTTTGGCTCGTTGGGATCTGCGCCGGCGGCTAGTATGAGACGGAGAGCTTCGGGGTGTTCGCGATCGAGCAGGTGTTTGAGAACGTTCGGATGATGGGGTGTTGCACCGTGATCTAGAAGAAGTTTCACGCAGGCGAGATCGGGATGTTCGGTTGAGTGATAGAGTGACTCGCCGTCATTGGGGTTGGCTCCGGCTTCGAGGAGAGCGAGCGCGAGGGTGGGATTGTTGTTGAGGCCGGTAGCGCCGTAGAGGCAAGAGAGTGGCCAAGA
>Ga0302319_10002332_pt1 | contig 41253 bp, 28 predicted proteins | sample Bog_T0_2_FD_203319 | JGI IMG/M metagenome (GOLD analysis project Ga0302319, IMG submission 203319) | Peat permafrost microbial communities from Stordalen Mire near Abisko, Sweden - Bog_T0_2 | ecosystem: Environmental > Terrestrial > Soil > Wetlands > Peat | place: Sweden: Abisko, Stordalen Mire... | reverse complement strand
ACCAGCCACAGCCTGGTCCGGGGGCGCTGGGCCCGCGGCGGCCTTTCCCGCAGTACAGTTCGATCCTGGCGTTCCTGCCCTTGGACCGTTCGAATTACAACTCCATGATCGTCCAGGTGGAGCGGCGTTTCCGGCGCGGCTTCAGCTTCCTGGGCGCTTACACTTGGAGCCACTCGCTCGATTACGGCGGCCAGGTCTCCGACAGTCTGGACTACGGCCCGCAGAATCCCTATAACTGGACTTCCAATTACGCTAGCTCGAATTTCGACGTTCGCCAGCGTCTCTCAGCCAGCTACATTTACGAACTGCCTTTCGGCGCAGGCAAGCCGTGGGTGAACCAGCCGGGCGTGGGACGGCTACTGCTCGGTGGATGGCAGTTATCCGGTGTAGTAGCGGTGCAGACCGGATTGCCCATCACGCCGATCCTTAGCTACGATCCAACCAATACCGGTACTACCGCGAGGCCGAACGTAGTCTCCGGCGCGGCTCTCTATCCGTCCAACCAGACGCCCACCGACTGGTTTAACAACTCAGCTTTTGTCGCGCCCGCCGCTTATACGTACGGCGACGCCGGCCGCAATATCATTCGCGGTCCCGGTCTGCACAATAGCGATATGGGCTTGCAGCGCACGGCGACGATCAAGGAAAAATATCAAGTCCAGTTCACGGCGCAGGCTTTCAACATGTTTAACACTCCGCAGTTCGGACTGCCCAAGAATACGGTAGGCATTGGAACCACGGGCGTGATCACCACCGTGGCGACACCGGAGCGCCAGTTCCAACTTGGTTTGCACTTTATTTTCTAACTGACATGGATAAAACCAGCAGACGTAATCTACTGAAAGGCACCGGCGCGCTGGCAGGTCTAGCCGCCGGACTACCTGACCGGAGCGACGCGGCGCCAGAGCCGACCGCCGGAGGCTCGCATTGGGAGCGTCCGGCCAAACAAACCGGGAACAATCTGAATGTCATTCTGTTGGTCTCAGACACGTTCCGCGCCGACAATCTGGCTGCTTATGGCAGCCAGTGGGTGGATTGTCCGAATCTGAACCGGTTTGCGGAGCAGGCCGTTATTTTCGAAGATGCCTATCCCGAAGGGATGCCGACGATCCCGATCCGGCGGCAACTGTATACGGGGCGCCGCATCGTCCCGACTTACTACTACCGGCAACCAGAGCCAGTGCAGCTTCCGGGCTGGCATCCTCTTTACAACGAGGATGTTACTCTCAGCGAAGTTCTCACGGAGGCGGGTTACCTGACGGCGCTGATCGCCGACTTACCACACTTACAAAGACCTGGCCGTAATTTTCACAAAGGCTATGGGCATTTCGATTGGGTGCGGGGGCAGGAAGTTGACTTCTACGGTCAAGCTCCGCGGCAGTTGCCGGATTTCCTGGATCTCTATCCGGCGGAGTATTTGAATCAGCCGGAGCTGAACGTTCAATTTGGGAAAGGCCAGGATTTTCGAGCGTTCTTAAACCAATACACGGCCAATCGCAAACGCTGGCTGCAGGACGGCGATTCGCTGGTGGAGCAGACCTCGCGCAAAGCCATTGCCTGGTTGAAGGAGAACCACCAGCAAGGCCCGTTTTTCCTGCATGTGGAGGCATTCGATCCGCATGAACCTTGGGATCCGCCGCGCGAGTTCCTGGAGAAATACATTAAGCAGCCCGGTCCTCATGCGTGGCCGGAGCCGCCTTATAGCAGCGCTCACGTGCCGCCGGAGGGAATCGAGCGACTGCGGGCCAATTACGCCGGCGAAGCATCCACCGTCGATCACTGGTACGGCAAGATCCTGAACACAGTCGCGGAATTGGGGTTACTCGAGAACTCGGTGGTGATCTTCATGTCCGATCACGGGGCGCTACTGGGCGAGCAGGGTCAGTTTGTAAAAGGGCCGGAGAGATTGCGCAAACAGGTTACCCATATTCCGCTGCTGGTGCGGGTGCCCGGAAAGCAGTATGCCGGGAAGCGAGTACCTGGGTTCGTGCAGGTCCCGGATATCGCGCCGACGATCCTCTCCAGGCTGAGTCTGAAAGCGCCTACCCGCGTTACGGGCCAGGATCTGTGGCCGTACGTTACCGGCGAGCGGACTAACACGCGCGATCAGGCTGTGCAGGCGTACGGTTGGATTGCCGCCGTCCGTACGCCGGAATGGAATTACTCGGCGATCTGGAGCCGCGAGAAGTATGTGGGCGAGTACAAACCGCAACTCTACGACCGCCGTAAAGATCCCGATGAGTTGAAGTCGGTGGTGGACGACCATCCCGCCGTGGTCAAGGAACTCCACGGCAAGTTGGAAAAGTACATTGCGTCGGGCTGGGAAATAACCAGCGGCAGCTTTAATGAAAAGGTTGGATAGAAAATGAAACTCATCCGATTATCCTCAATTGCCCTACTGGCCTCTGTGGCTATCAACGCCCAAGTCAGCGTGCGCATTCTACTGGGCGTTGGCGACACGGGGCCGGTGCGGTGGGACGGCACCATCGCCGCACAAGGCGCGAAGATCGTCTCGTTGGAGCCGTGGCGATTCGAAGGAGCAGATGCCATCGTTGACCAGACCTGGCACTTGAGCACGCACCCGGTGCGCCTCTTCGGCGGGGGAACGCAGGTTTCGTCGACCGGCGTAAGCAATATAGTGGCTAATGGAATTATCGTCAACCTATCTGGATCTTCTACCGGCGCGGTGTTGAAACTAACTACGGCGCAAGGCGATTTCCCAGTCGCCCTCGACGAACTGGCATATGGGAAGCCAGTGAGTAAGTTGAACGGACGGGTGTTAGTGGAGCGAGTTCCAGCCAGCATTAGACTTACTAACACGCCGGAGGAGGAAGATTACCCCTCGGCCGCCACCGGTAAGAACGGCGACGTATGGATCGCTTATGTGGAGTTCCATCATAACCCGGACCATAACGCGTTGCGAGCGGCGCTGGATACCGCGCCCAAGGATTTCGCGCGCTGGAAAAGCCCGACCGGGGGGGATCAAATATTCGCCCGGAAATTCAGCAACGGCGCGTGGGGAAAACCCATCGCGATCACACCCGCGGGAGGCGATCTCTATCGCTCCGCTATCGCTGTCGATGGCCAAGGCCGGCCATGGGTATTCTGGGCGCAAAACGTGCGCCCGCTGGGTGGCCGCGCCAATTTCGAAATCTTCGGGCGAGTGATTGCCAACGATGTACCCGGCACACCACTGCAAATCACCAACGATCCGGGCTCGGATATCGATCCGGTCGCCGCTAGAGATTCAAATGGCAATGTGTGGGTAGCGTGGCAGGGCTGGCGCAATGGCCGGGCGGCGATCTTCGCAGCAGCGCAGAACGGGGCTAAATTCGGATCGGCCACAGAGGTATCCCAGTCCCAAGGCAACGAGTGGAATCCGGCCATTGCCACCGATGCTACGGGCCGCGTCACAATAGCTTGGGATTCGTACCGCAATCAGAACTACGACGTCTACTTCCGTACTTTAAGCTCCGGCACCTGGGGCCAGGAGACGCCGGCGGCGGCGACGGCGCGGTACGAGGCATATCCGTCGATTGCCTACGATCGCAACGGACGTTTGTGGGTCGCCTACGAGGAAGGCGGCAAGGGATGGGGCAAGGATTTTGGCGCCTACACGACTAGTGGGGTGGCCGTTTATCAAGGCCGGGTGATCCGCCTGCGCGGGTTCGAGCCTGATGGCCAGGCTGTGGAAGTCGCCGCCGATTTGGGCGCGGTGCTGCCCGGATTTCCCAACACGCAAATCGAGAAAGCCGGCGTCCAGAACGATTTCTCGAAGCTGGATCCGGATCAAAAGAACGCGCGCACCCGCGAGGCGGACCGTCCCGCGCGTAACATGCCGAATGCTCGTAATACGCTGCCCCGCCTGACTGTCGATGCGTCGGGCCGGATCTGGCTGGCGTTCCGCAGCGCGCACCCCGTCTGGTGGAGCGCCTTGGGCACAGTCTGGACGGAGCACGTGGTTTCCTTCGACGGCCTGTCCTGGACCAAGCCGATTTATTTGAACCATAGCGACAACCTGCTCGATAACCGTCCGGCATTGGTATCCACGGCGCCCGGTCAATTGCTGGTGATTGGTTCGTCCGACAACCGCCGGCAGTTCTATCTGGGCGAGAACGTCAGTTCGCCGCTGGGCATCGTGGCGACGTCCAAAACCGATCCATATAATAACGACCTGTATGCCAATCAAATCGATCTGGGCCCAGCCGCGCAGCCGCTAGCCCCGACGCCGGCCAAGCGGATGGAAGTTGCGGGTGCGGAGGTGGCGGACAAGACCGACCTGGGTTTGGTGAGCCTGCTGCGCAATTACAAAATCGCTTCCCAGCCGGAGTTGAAAATCGTACGCGGCGAATTTCACCGCCATAGCGAGATCTCCATGGACGGGGGTTTCGATGGCTCGATTCTCGATCAATACCGCTACGTGCTGGACGCCGGCGCGCTCGATTGGGTGGGCTGCTGCGATCACGATAATGGCGCGGGCCGCGAATACACCTGGTGGATCAGCCAGAAATTGACGGACATTTTCTATTCACCGGGTAAGTTCGTGCCTATGTTCAGCTATGAACGCAGCGTGAATTATCCCGAAGGCCACCGCAATGTGATCTTCGCGCAGCGTGGTGTCCGCACTCTTCCGCGCATGCCGATCACTACAGAGAACTACACCGGGCACGCCCCCGACACGATGAATCTCTACGCCTATCTGAAGTACTTCCACGGGATCGCCGCGGCGCACACCAGCGCTACGGGCATGGGAACGGATTGGCGCGACAACGATCCGCTGGCGGAGCCGGTGGTGGAGATCTATCAAGGCGATCGCCAGAACTACGAGGTCCCCGACGGGCCCCGCTCGAATTCCGAAAAGGATTCGATCGGCAACTGGCGTCCGAAGGGGTTTGTCAATGTGGCGCTGCAAAAGGGTTACAAACTGGGCTTTCAGGCCAGTTCCGATCATGTCTCCACGCACATGAGCTATTGCAATCTGCTGGCGAAGGATCTGACCAGAGAATCGGTGCTGGAGGCCTTCGAAAAACGTCACGTCTACGGCTCCACCGACAACATCCTGGCCGATGTGCGGAGCGGCCCGTACCTGATGGGCGACGCGTTCTCCACGGCGGAGGCGCCCAGCCTGCACATAAAGTTGCAGGGAACCTCTAAGTTCGCCAAGGTGGTGGTGGTGAAGGACAACCAATACGTTTACACCACGAACCCGAATGCCGATAACGTCGATTTCTCGTGGCGGGATAATTCGCCGAGCAAGGGAAAGACGAGTTATTACTATGTGCGCGGCGAGCAGGATAATGGCGAAATCGTGTGGGTTTCGCCGATGTGGATCACTTACACGGGGAAATAGCCACTTACAATGTCAAAGCGACAGTTGTTGTTGTTATTACTCGGCGTCTGTGCTGCTGCGCGGGCCGACGTGGGCGTCCGCGTCCTGCTAGGTGTCAGGGACGTGCAAGGGACGAACTGGGATGGCTCGGCGGCCATCGATCGCGGACGGATCACGAAGGTAGACCCCTGGCGGTTTGGCAAGGCGGACGAGATCGCCGGGGATGGATCGTGGAAGATCATGACCGCGCCGGTGCTGTCGTTTCTACACATCGTGGAGCGGCAAACGCCGCCCATGGTTACGAATGGCGTCATCCTCTGGCTGGCGGGCGAGGACGCCAACAGCGAGATTCGAGTGAACACGCCGCGCGGTCCCTTTACGTTCAAGCTGGCGGACATTCCTTACGGCAAGTTTCATTACGCGCTGGACGGTAACGCGATGGTGGATCGCATTCCGCCTTCGTGGCGCTTGACCGATTCGCCCGACGAACAAGATTATCCGGCGGCTGTGGCGACTCCCAGTGGAGACATCTGGGTCGCTTACGTGGAATTCAAGCACCGGGCGGATCACGATCAACTGCGCGCGCCCTTCAAGGAGCCACCCAAAGATTTGGCGCCGCTGGTGGCGAAGGCGGAAGGGGACCAGATCCTGGTGAAGCATTTCTCCGGGAACCGGTGGAGCGAACCAATGGCGATCACACCCGGCGGCGGAGATCTCTACCGGCCGACCATCGCCTTGGATGGTTCCGGCCGCGTATGGGTGTTCTGGTCCGCGAATGAAGGCGGCAACTTCGACCTATGGGCGAAACCGATCGCGAACGGCACGCCGGGCGCGGCGGTCCGCATCACGAATGTTCCCGGATCCGACGTCTTCCCGGCGGCGACGGCGGATTCGAAGGGGCGCGTGTGGGTGGCTTGGCAGGGTTGGCGCAACGGCAAAGCTGCGATCTTTGCCGCCACTCAAAACGGCGACAAATTTTCAGAACCGGCGGCAGTTTCGAACTCGCGCGGCAATGAATGGAATCCCGCGATCGCCGCGGATTCCAGCGGACGGGTTACGGTCGCATGGGACTCCTACCGCAACGGCAGTTACGACATTTATGCGCGTACGGCGACAGGTCAAGGTCAATGGGGTACGGAGATCCCCGTTGCGGCTACCCCGCAGTACGAAGCCTATCCTTCGATTGCCTACGATTCCGACGGGCGCCTGTGGATCGCCTACGAACTGGGGCCCGACAACTGGGGCAAGGATTTCGGGGCGCATCGCAGCAGCGGCGTCCCGCTCTATTCCGGGCGCGGCATTCGACTGGTGGGACTGGATCGCTCCGGCCGCCTATTTGAGCCTTCGATATCCGCCGGTACCGCGCTGCAAGGCTTGGCTGATTTTCGAGAAGACGGCGGTGGCCGGCAGGCCGGTATCAAAGGATGGGATTGCAGCGATCCAGATTCCTTTACGCGCCGCAAGTCCAACGCCCATCCCTGGCCTGAAAATAATCCGCGCAACACGCTGCCTCGCTTGGCGGTCGACAGTTCCGGCCGGATCTGGCTGGCTTACCGGAGCATGCATCCATCGGTGTGGACGCCGATCGGCACGTCGTGGTCCGAGCATGTGGTCAGTTACGATGGCAAAGGCTGGACCGGCCCAGTTTATATTTTCCGCAGCGATAACGTGTTGGATAACCGTCCCGCTTTGGTGTCCAAGCAGCCGGGCGAGTTAGTGGTGATCAATTCTTCCGATTCCCGGCGCGAGATTCAGTATTTACTCAAGAAAGGTTGGAGCATTACACAACTGCTGGGATCGGGCATACCCGACCCTTACAACAACGATCTTTATGCGAGTATAGTGAACCTGCCGCCTGCCGCGAGCGCGGTAGCGACGCGGACCATCGGACAGCCGCCCACTCCGGCAGTGGTTGCGGATGCCACTACGGAGCGGGGCGCAACGGCGGCGGTCGAGACGTATCGCATCAACGACAAGGGCCAGCCGCTGCGGATCGTGCGCGGCGAATTTCATCGCCATAGCGAGATTTCCATGGATGGCGGCCTGGACGGCAGCCTGATCGACCAATGGCGCTACATCATCGATGCGGCCGCTCTCGATTGGGTGGGCTGCTGCGATCACGACAACGGCGGCGGGCGCGAGTACACCTGGTGGACCACCCAGAAGCTGACCGATGTTTTCTACACACCCGGCAAGTTTGCGCCATTGTTCAACTACGAGCGGAGCGTGGCTTATCCGGAAGGACATCGCAACGTGGTGTTCGCGCAGCGCGGCGTGCGTCCGCTGCCGCGATTGCCGAAAGTGGCCGATAACTCCACCGGCCACGCCCCCGACACGCTGCTGTTCTACGAATATCTGAAGAAGTTCGGCGGGGTCACGGCGTCGCACACCAGCGCCACCGATATGGGAACGGACTGGCGCGACAACGATCCAGACGCCGAGCCGGTGGTCGAAATCTATCAGGGCATGCGGCAAAATTATGAAATGCCGGATGCGCCGCGTTCGAATTCCGCAAGCGACTCTATCGGAGGATGGCGGCCCAAGGGGTTCATCAATCTGGCCCTCGACAAAGGATATAAACTCGGCTTCCAGGCCAGTTCCGATCACATCTCAACGCATCAAAGCTATGCCAATGTTCTGGTTACGGAAAACACGCGCGAGGCGATTGTCGATGCGCTACGCAAGAGGCACGTCTACGCATCGACGGAACTGATGGTGGCCGACGTGCGGAGCGGGCCGCACATGATGGGCGACGTGTTCTCCACCGCCGAAGCGCCCAATCTGCATGTAAAACTCTCCGCAGCCGGCAAATTCACCAAGGTGGTGATCGTCAAGGATAATCAATACGTTTACACTACGGAGCCGAATTCCCCGAGCGTGGAGTTTTCCTGGCGAGATAATGCGCCATCGAAAGACAAGACCAGTTATTACTACGTGCGCGGCGAGCAAGATAACGGCGAGTTAGTGTGGGCTTCGCCGATGTGGATCACTTATACGGGAAAGTAGTGCGCAAATACATCGTTATTTTAGGTCTGGCGGCTTTCACGATCCTGGTTGTGCGGCCGAGGGCTCAGTCAGCCGACGGGGCGAAACCGGAATGGAATCCCGCCACTCAACAGGTCCTGATTCGTTATGGTGTCAGCGACAACGCGACGCGGGTCTGGCGCGGTTGGGTGGAGCCGGTTTCCGGGGATGCGAAGGTGCTCGGTTTATCCGGGTATCATTTTCAAGGCGAAGATCAGACCACGAAGTCCGATAGTGGCGCGGCGGAATTCTCTTTTAGCACCCGCGCGTGGACACCTAACGTGCAGCAAGTGGACCTCACCCCGGTGCTGCCCGGTCCACGCGCGGTTTTTCCTAACGGCGTTTATGCCATGGTGTCTGGGAACCCGGCCGCTCGATTCCACGTATTCGGGGCGGGGAACTTCACGTTCACTCTGGGCGACTTGGCGAATGGTAAGCAGCTAACGTTTGAGGACGGCAATATCGAAGTGGAACTGGCCGCCCATCCGTTCGCCGCCAGTAATGCGGGCGAAGCGGATTTTCCAGCCGTGGCGGTAAGCCCCGCGGGCCGCGTGGCGGTTGCGTGGCAGGAATTTATGGGCGAACAGGACCGGCTGGTGAGCCGCGAATGGGACGGCGGGCAATGGAGCGCCCCGGAAATACTGGACGTGGCGCAAACACACGACGTGCTGCGTCCGGCGGTAGGATACGACGGGTCCGGCGCGCTGCATGTGGTCTGGGCGGCACAAGTGGATGGCAACTGGGATCTGTACGAGCGGCGACGCGCGGGCGGCAATTGGAGTGACGTGGAGCGGCTGACTACGGCCGAAGGATCCGACTTCCATCCGCGAGTCACCACCGATAGCCATGGGGATCTGTGGCTGGTGTGGCAAGCCTTTCGCGGCGGCCAGTCCGATATCTACGCGAAGACGTTTCGCGGCGGCCAATGGCAGGCGGAAACGCGCGTCAGCGATTCGCCCGCGAACGATTGGGAACCGGCGGTGGCCGCGGACGGGAATGGAACGGTGTGGATCGCCTGGGATAGTTACGATCGCGGCAATTACGACGTGTTTGTACGTTCCTTCTCAAACGGGCAGGCAGGTGCCGTTCGCGCTCTGACTCACTCGCCTAGAATGGAAGCGCATGCGTCGCTGGCCTGCGATCGGACCGGCCATCTGTGGGTCGCCTTCGACGAGGCGGAGGCCAATTGGGGCAAGGATTACGGCTATCTGGTGAAGACGTCCGGCAATCCGCTGTACCAATCGCGCAAGATCCGCGTGCTGCGGGTGACGGGCGATAGCGTCGAGGAGCCCGCAGCGGCATTGAGCGAAGCTTTCCCGCTGTACCTGCCGCGATTCCTGCAGAACCCCCAGATCGCAGTGACGGCGGACGGGCAAGTGACGCTGGCCGCGCTGCAACTGACCAAATCCAACAGCGTGATCGAGGTGTGGGGCAACAACGGCGTGTGGGAAAACACGATCTTCACGCTGGACGGCGCGGGATGGCATCGCAATCAGACTCTGCCGGAATCGTCGGGGGCGAACGATTCGCGCATCGCACTGGCTGCGGCGAGCGATGGCCGGCTGTGGGCCGTGTGGGCGTCGGACCAACGCGATGTCCAAACCGCCCGCCCACGCCGTCAAACCGTGTTCGCGGCAACTGTGCCGCGCGAGTCGCCAGCCGGCGAGATTCGCCTGAAGGCGTTCGTGGAGCGGCCGGAATTATCGATGCCGGTGCATGCCAGCGAACCAGCCGATCTGCGTGCGATTCGCGATTATCGCATCGCTTCAGGCGGCGCCGGCTACCGTATTCTGCGCGGGGATCTACACCGGCACACTTCGCTTTCGAGCGATGGCGTGGGCGACGGCTCCCTGTGGGATTTCTATCGCTATGCGCTGGATGCGGCGAGCCTCGATTTTTCGACGGTCACGGATCATCAGGGCGGAGGCACTTCTTATAACTGGTGGAAAACTCAGAAATCGTGCGATCTGTTTCAGGTGCCGCAGCGGCTGACAACGCTGTACGCCTACGAGCGGAGCGTGCTTTACCCCAACGGGCACCGCAACATAGTGTTCACCAAACGCGGTATTCCCATCCTGCCCATCGATCCAGCCGAACAGACCGGTCCGGATAAGCCCGGCACCATGCGCTCGTCCACGCTGGTACTTCCCTATTTGCGGAAGCACGACGGAATTGCGTTTCGCCACACTACTGCCACAGATCAGGGCACGGATTGGCAGGACCACGACAACACGCTGGAGCCAATGGTGGAGGTTTATCAAGGCCATCGGCTGGCTTATGAGCACGAAGGCGGACCCAAGGGGGAAACGGCGGAGAAGCTCTATACACAGCGCAGCGGCTATCGCCCCGCCGGTTTCATCTGGAACGCGCTGGCCAAGGGGTTCCGGCTGGGTTTCGAAGCCGCCTCCGACCATTGCTCGACGCACATTTCTTATTCGTGCATCCTGACTACGGGCGCCACACGGCAGGATTTGGTGGACGCCATGAGGAAACGCCACTCTTATGGGGCGACGGACAACATAGTCCTTGATTTTCGCGTGGAAGCGGAGGGGCGGGAGTATCTGCAAGGCGATGAAATCCCGTCCGCGAGCCGCTATGTTCTTCGCGTTCATACGGTCGGGACGGGGCCTATCCGTCGCGTGGCAGTGATCCACAACGAGGCCTATGCTTACGAGATCACGCCGACTGGACAGCGTCAGGCGACATTCGACTATGTCGATGCGCATCTGGTGGCCGGAGAGAACCGCTATTACGTTCGAGTAGAGCAGGAAGACGGCAACTTAGCCTGGAGTTCGCCGGTATGGATTCAGAAGAAATAACTTATGCACGTTCATCTCCCGAGTGAGCCGGTCCACGACGAACGCAAACAGCTGGTTCAGCAGTTTGGGTTCGCCGCCTTCATCGGCGTCCTTTTATTGTTGAATTTAACCGGCGCTTTTACGACGGTCGCGGGCATTGACACGGCGGCGATGCTGACACTGATTGCCGGGTATCGGACATTTTTTACCGCCGTTTCGGGTCTGCTGCAGAGAAAGGTCACGGCGGATGTGGCGATCTGCATCGCGGTGATCGCGGCGCTGATCGTCGGCCAGTATCTGGCCGCCGCCGAGGCCATGTTCATCATGCTGATCGGCGAGGCGCTGGAAGGCTACGCGGCCGGCCGGACGCACGCGGCGATTCAGCGGTTCGTGGAACAGCTTCCGCACCACGCCCGCGTGATTCGTAACGGGGTGGAAGTAGAGATTGACGCCGCGGAACTGGTCTCCGGCGACCGCGTCATCGTGCGTCCGGGCGAGCGCCTGCCCGCCGATGGCGTCGTTCTTCATGGCGCGTCCAGTATCGATGAGAGCACCATAACGGGCGAGCCGTTGCCGCGCGATAAGAGCATCGGCGACGAGGTCTTCTCGGGAACTCTGAATGGTCTGGGTGCGCTGCAAATTACCGTCACGCGCGCCGGATCGGAGACTACGTTAGCTCGGGTGATCAAACTGGTGGAGCACGCCCGGCAGCACCGTGCTCCGGTGGAGCGGTTAGCCGATCGCGCGGCCCGCTATTTCCTGCCGGCGCTGATGCTGGTGGCCGGACTCACCTTTTATTTCACCCGCGATTGGATGCGGACCGTTTCGGTTTTGATCGTGGCGTGTCCGTGCGCGCTGATTCTAGCCACTCCGGCGGCGATGGTGGCGGCGATCGGCGGTCTGGCGCGGCGGGGAATCCTGGTGCGCGGCGGGGACATCCTGCAATCCGCCGCCAAGGTGGACACGGTCTTCTTCGACAAGACGGGTACTCTTACCCAGGGGCGCTTCGGCATCATCAAAGTGACCTGCCTAGGCCGCACCGAGCTGGAGGTGCTGGCGATGGCCGCCTCGGCGGAGTATGGATCGGAACATGTGTTGGCGCGGGCTATCGTGGACGAAGCCCGGCGAAGGGGCCTATCGATTCAGGCGCCCGACGAAGCCCACATCGTACCGGGGCGCGGCGCGATGGCGCGGATTGGAGGCCGCACCATTCGCGCCGGTAACGCCGGTTTCTTAGCCGAACATCAAGTTACCGGCCTGGAGCCGCTGCTGGAAGAAGCCGACCGCTACGGCGCAACGGCGGTCTTGATCGCCGAAAACGACGACGCGGTGGGCAGCCTGTTGCTGCGCGATCGCGTGCGCGAGGGCGCTCGGCAGGCGGTGCATGCGCTGGAGCATTTGGAGATCGGGCAGATTGCCATGCTGACCGGCGACCGCAAGCGGGCCGCCGACGCCATCGCGCACGAGGTCGGGTTGCACGATGTCGCCGCCGGGTTGCTGCCGGAAGAGAAGCTGCAACGCATCAGCCACGCGGCCGCGCATGGCCGCATCGTCGCGATGGTGGGCGATGGCCTGAACGATGCTCCGGCTTTGGCGGCCGCGCATGTCGGTATTGCGGTGGGCGGCGCGAACGATATTACAGCCGAAGCGGCGGGAGTCGTCTTTTTAGGCCATTCGCTGGAAACGCTCCCCAAGCTGTTCGAGGTCAGCCGGCGAGCCATTCGGATCGTCTGGCAGAACATCATTATCTTCGCGGGAGTGGTGAACGCCGTGGCGATCGCCGCAGCCGCGACGGGCAAACTCGGTCCTATCGGCGCAGCCGCAACGCACCAGATTGCGTCCTTGCTGGTGGTCCTGAATTCGCTGCGTTTGCTGCGCGTGGAGGGTAAAGCGGGCCGCTTCTCGTCGATCTCATCCGCCCGGCTGCAAGACGTTTCGCGCCAATTGCAGCATCTGTCGCAGCATGTGGATCCCAAACGCTGGTTCGACCACGCGGTGGCCCGGCGCCGCGAATTGGCGCGGCCAGCGATCACCGCCGCGGCAGTTCTTCTGGTGCTGAGCGGTTTCTATTCGCTGGCGCCGAACGAAACCGGCGTGATCGAACGCTTTGGCCGTAAGATCCTGCCCTATCGAGAGCCGGGCCTGCACTACAAGCTGCCGTGGCCGATGGAGCGCTTGACGCGGCTGCGGGGCCGCAACATACGCGTGGTGGAGATCGGGTTCCGCGCCAACGCCGCCAGCAGTGAAGCCGAGCCTGCCGCTTATGAGTGGAACGTGCAGCACCGTTCCGGCCGGTTTGTCCGCAAGCCGGAGGAGGCTCTGATGCTCACCGGCGATCAGAACATGATTGAGGTGAATGCGGTGGTGCATTACAGGTTAAGTCAGCCGGACGATTTCCTGTTCCAGCAACTAGACGGGGAAGCGACGGTGCGTACCGCCGCCGAATCGGCTCTGCAATCCACCGTGTTTACCGCGCCGCTCGACGACGTGTTAACCACCGCGCGGCAGACCATGGAAGCCCGTGTTGTGGCGGCGCTGCAGAAGAAACTGGATCGCTACGGTACGGGCGTGCAGGTGGTCCGCGTAAAGCTGCTGGACGTGCATCCTTCGCTCGAAGTAGTGGATGCTTTTCGGGAAGTCTCCGCGGCGTTCGAGGAAAAGAATCGGTTGATCAACGAAGCGGAAGGATACCGCAACGAACAAATCGCGCTGGCTCGCGGCAATGCGGAAGCTAAATTGCAGTCCGCCGCCGGATACAAAGTCAGCCGGACGGAGCGCGCCGGGGGCGACGGCAGCCGCTTCGATCTCGCCGAAAGCGCCTTTAACACCGCGCCTGCTATACACCGGCTCCGGCTGTATCTGGAGACCATGGAACAGGTGCTGCCTGGCAAGAAAAAGTTAATTCTGGATTCATCGTCGAAGGGGCGCCGTCATTTGTTGTTGCTGGAAGATGGCGTCGAGATCGGGCCCCCCGGCGTGTTGGGATCGGGACAGTAGGAACACTCATGCAATTCATTAAGGAACACTATCGCGCCGTTGCGGCACTCGCATTTGTATTGCTCGCATGGCTTAGTTTCTTCTCCGTGCGCGAAACCGAATTTGCGCTTATCACCCAGTTCGGCCGGCCGGTCCGCACCATTACCGACGCGGGCTTGCACGCCAAGTGGCCGTTCCAGAGCGTCACTTCTTTCGACCGCCGCCTACGCGTGTACGATCCGCGTCCGAGCGAATTTCTGACCCGCGATAAAAAGAATCTAGTGATTGAAAGCTATGTCGCGTGGCGCATTCGCGACCCGAAACATTTCGTCGAGACCGTGGGGGATCCGATCTCCGCCGAGATGCGGCTGCACGACGTGGTGTGGTCCGGCTTATCGGCGGTTCTGGGCACTCACGATATGGACTCCATCGTAGCCGCTAATGTGGACGGCACGCAATCGGAGGCGTTTCTCGATCAGTTAACCGCTTCCACCGGCAGCGCCGCCTTGGCGCAGTACGGGATTGAGATCGTGGATGTGCGGATCAAGCGGTTGAATCTGCCGGAACAGAATAAGCAAAGCGTCTACGCCCGGATGCGGGCGGAACGCGAGCGCATCGCCCGGCAGTATCGCGCGGAAGGCGAGGAGCAGGCGCTGCGCATTCGCGCCGACGCCGACCGGCAGAAGGAAGAGATCCTGGCCGCGGCGTATAAAGACGCCGAGAAGACGCGCGGAGAAGGCGACGCGGCCGCCACACGGATTTACAGCGAAGCGTATTCGCGCAATCCGAAGTTCTACAAGCTGGTGCGCAGCCTGGAGTCGTATAAGAAGATCCTGGACGATAAGACTACCGCCATCTTGAGCTCGGATTCCGAACTGCTCAAAGTGCTGATGAAGGGCGAAGGCGCGCAATGAGTACCGCTCCGGCGATTGAGCCGCATCATCATCACCAGCATCCGCACCACCATCACGATCATCCTCATCCGCATCACCATCACGATCATCCTCAACCGGTAAAGACCGGCGGCCTGGATGGCTACCGCTTGCGCCAGATAGCCTGGGGCGTGGGCGCTCTGTGGCTGGTTAGCGGCGTGTATATCGTGCGGGCGGATCAACAAGCGGTGGTAACACGGTTCGGACAAGTAGTGGAACCGCGCGTTTTCCCAGGCATCCACTTGGCTCTGCCTTGGCCCATCGACAGCGTCAGCAAACTGAAGGTGCAGCAGCAGCAGCGCCTGGTGGTGGGCGGCGATCTGCCCGATACTGTGCTGGGCCGGACGCAACCAATGGCCTCGCAGTTCATGACCGGCGACCAGAACATCATCAACCTGCGCGCCGTGGTGCAGTACTCAGTGGGAACTCCGACGCAATATTTGTTTGCGAGCCAAGACGTTGCGAAGAGCGTGTCCGCGGCTGTCGAAACCGAGTTGGCGCGGCGCATCGGACGCAATCCGGTGGATGCAATCCTTACGACAGGCAAGACTGCCATTCAGGAACAGGTACGCGGGGCGGCTCAGCAGATCATTAATGGCTACGGCGTGGGCGTCAGTATCAACAGCGTCAATATTGAGACCGTGACGCCTCCGCCGGAAGCTGCCGACGCGTTCCGGGATGTCGCCAGTGCGCGGGCGGATGGCGCTCGCATTTACAACGAAGCCCTCGGGTATGAAAACGACGTGGTGCCGCGGGCTCGCGGGGAAGCGCAACAAATGACCGAATCGGCGGAGGGTTACAAACAGAGCAAGATCGACCAGGCCAAAGGCGACGCCGCCCGCTTCGATCTGGTTGCCGCCGAATATGCGCGAGCGGCTGAAGTGAACGGGCGGCGGCTGTACCTGGAAACAATGGAGCAGGTGCTGCCCAAGATCAAGAAACTGATTGTCGATAAGGACGGAAATTTCGACCTGACCATCATCCGCAAGGGCGACGACGCGCAACCCCGGAGGAATCCATGAGCGAGAGCGAGAGGCACAAATGAGGGAGAGCGGTAGGTGCAAATGACCCGCGAGCGAAAGGCGCAGATCGCAACCATCCTGATTCTGGGCGGCGCGTTAGGTTTGGTGGCGGCCAAGAAAGCCGTATGGCGGCCGGCGTCGATTCTGGGAACCACCACGGCGGCAGCGACGCCACAGGACACCATTTACCGCATGCTGGACGCGGCGCGCGATGGCGATGTCCGCGCGTACTTGAACTGCTACACCAGCCAGATGGAGAGCTCCTTAAGGCAGATCGTGAAGGAAAAGGGAGAGCCGTCGCTGGCCGATTATATTCGCGCTTTCAATGCTTCGGTAAAAGGAGTCGCGATTCAGGAACCGCGGCCCGCCGGCGACAACGAAGTTCGAGTGCGGGTGGAGTTCGTCTATGGCGATCGCAACGAAGCGCAAATCTACGATCTGCAGCGATCCGCCGGGCAATGGCGGATCGCGACTCAGGAAAACACGCAAGGCGTGAAAACAATCGTGCCTTACGGCACGCCTGTGGAGTAAGCCGCTATCGTCGATGGTACTCGCACCGCTTGTGGCGCCCTATCCGCTACCGTTGAACGAGCCGGACGCCTCGGTCGAAGTGGTGGCTTTTCGGAATGTGGCGCCGGGATCGTCGTCGCCGCGCGGCGCTCGACCCCAGCGGGATTACGGTTTGTCGTCGATGAGGAACTGCTCGATCTTACCGTCGGCAAGATCATACTCCGCAATTTGCAGTTTCCGGCGATGGTAGATGAGGGTGAGCGCATAGTGTTTCGTGCCGCCACGCAATTGCGTGGAATCGAGCTTTACGCGCTCTAAATCACCGAGAGGCGCGAGACTCTTTCGAATGTCATTTATCGCTTCGCGGGTGAATGTCTCCGAAGCGTCGGGTGCGAGATCAGCGCGATCCACGAGTCCTTGCGCAAGGTGCAGCATGAGCCTATGCGCTCTCGCTTCAATCGCGTTCTCCTCAACCGCGGACGGTATGAAAGAGACCGCCGTATCCGCCCCGGACTGTTCAGCCGGCTTGATGCCGACCACGCTCTGCAACTGCTCAGCGAGCTCACTGGTCGTATCCGAATACTCCGCGTTTGTGAGGATGACGACAGCGGCTTTCAAGTCAGGTAGCACAAAATTGTGTGACCGGAACCCGGAGATCTCTCCGGGGTGATGCAGCATCAGATGCTGCTTGCCATCGGTTCCCGCGATCTGACGCACGAAGAAGCCAAGCCCGTAACCCGTCGGTCCTCCGTTGCTCGTCTTGGCTTCAGAACTCATCGCCTGGTAGCAGGCGGAGCACAACAGGCTCTGGTTTATTACGCTGACGTCCCAAAGTGCCACATCTCTGGCAGTCATCTCGAGATCGGCCATCGCGAAGAGCCAATTGCGGCCGGTCAGTGGCGCGAGACGAGGTGGTCCAAGAGCGAAACGATAGTAGCCGACAGCATTGCGTTCAGGCTGGCTCGGATGATCGGCAAATGTCTCGTCGGTGATACCGATAGGACGGAGTACGTTGTCTTCCAGAAACTTTTCATAAGGCTCGCCGGTGATCTTCTCAACGATGCGTCCGGCGATCACATAGTTCGTTCCTGAATATTGCCAGTCCTCTCCGGGAAGAAAAGCAAGCGGCCGCTGTGCCCAGGCTTTCAAGATGGCATCGACGCTGGTGGGTCGCTGCATCCGCGCAGGAATGTACTCTTGCAAGAAGTAGTCAAGGTAACCGGAGGTGTGGTTCAGAAGTTCGCGAATCGTAATGTGACTGGCGCCGGTCAGCTGAGGCAGGTACTTCGATACCGTGTCATCGAGGGACAATTGGCCACGATCAGCCAACACGAGAATCGCCGCGGCAGTGAACTCTTTGCTGATGGAACCGATCGCAAAACGGGTGGAAACGCTGGCCGCTCGCGACGATCGCGTGGGGTGGATGTGGCCGATATCCGTCGATAGCTCGGCGGCGCCATATGCCTTCAGGTAGGCGATTTGAGCATGGCGCACGATCGCCAAAGAGACCGCCGGGACGTTATTACGCTGCATAACCGTTCGAACCGCATCGTCAACTTGCGAACTTTCAACTCGATCCAGGGGGTTGGTGGCGCTTAATGCCTGCGCCAGAAGAGGCGGAGTGAGGGCCACGAAAAGGCAGAGGCCGATCCACGGTCTACTCGAAGCAAGTTGGATAGTTGTCGTCACCTGACTGAGGCTCCAGCGATCAGGGAAAAGGGAAGAAGACTCCTAAGAGCAAAGTGATGGCTGGCTGACGGCTACGCGTACTTTCTACCGGCACCCGTCAGAGTTTCTTCGGCCCCTTGGACTTTTCGTGAGCGCTGTTGGACGCTTCATGCGCCTTGGCGGAATGGTCGTTCGCCAGTTGGGAATGCTGCGACGCATCCGCGTGTTCGCCCTTTTCATGGGCATCCGCGGCTGCTCGGTGTGCTTTGGCGGCTTCGTCGTGGTGCGAGGCTGCTTTGTGGTGATCGTGCTTTGGCATTGTTTCTCCTTCAATGACGAGCACTCTAGTGGCCCATAACCCCCGTGTTTTCCCGGCCGATTTGTGATGCCTCGCACGATCTAACCCGCAACGGAGAGAGAGTTTCGTAGGCGCGCGGGCCTCTAGCCCCTATACGGTTCACTTAAGCATGCGAGCCCGCCCGAACCGCCCTTTCTGGCCTCCGATCCTGGTCGCTTTTGGGACAGATTGTTTTCTCGCCAGGAATTGAGATGTCTCGCCCTCTTTTGACGGGCCCGGTCGCGCAGACCGAGCTGTTTCCGAGTGGCCGACAACCCGCCCGGAGCGTGGAATCATAATCTGTGGACTTGGCCCATATTCATTGAACGGCGTTTCAGAGGAGGAATCGTGCCACCTGCCGCCAAACTTCCGCGAAGCGAGCTTCTAGCCGCTCTTGGTGCATGGCGAGTCTGGGAGACGAGATTGACAAATGCGGAATATTCCTTGAGCAACGCCGCGGTAACGTGCACACGCGCCGCGGATGCCATAGCTTACACTCAAACTACATGCTCAACCGGGGCTATGCCTACACCACAATCATCAGCAGCAAATACCATGGACAAAGCCTGCTCTCTCACTTGGCAAGCCTTTACCCCCACTCAACGTTACAAGCCTGGCAACAGAAATTAAACAACGGCCAAGTCGCCCTCGACGGCGTCATCGCCACCGGGAGCGAATCGGTCACTTTAGGCCAAACTCTTGTCTGGAACCGTCCACCCTGGATCGAACCAGACTCCCCTCAGCACTTCGAAGTGCTGTTTGAAGACCCCCATCTGTTGGCCGTAAACAAACCCAGTGGGCTCCCCACCCTCCCGGGCGGCGGCTTCATGGAAAACACCCTGCTGCGCCGCGTGCAAAGGCGGACCCCCAACGCAAACCCTGTCCACCGGTTGGGCCGAGCCACCAGCGGCATCGTCCTCTTCGCCAAAACACCGCGGGCGGCCTCTAATCTATTCGCAAACTGGAACACACTCAAGATTCAAAAAATCTACCGGGCGCTGAGTCAAAACATTGCGCAGCAAGACGCCTACGAAATCCTCACACCCATCGGCCTCGTACCGCACCCGCTCATCGGTTCCGTGTGGGCCGCGAACCCAAATGGCAAACCGTCAAAGTCATTGGCAAAGGTGATCTCACGCACCACCAGCACCACAACATTTGAGGTAAGCCTACATTCGGGCCGCCCTCATCAAATCAGAATCCATCTGGCATCCATCGGCCATCCCCTGGTAGGCGATCCTCTGTACGGCTTAACCGGCCAGCCTCTTCAAAATCTCCCGGGCCTCCCTGGCGATGGAGGATATTTCCTGCACGCCCAATATTTGAAATTCCCCCATCCCATCACCGGAGAACAAATCGATCTTGAGGCAGCTTTGCCGTCTGGATTTGCGCTGGAAGGACAACGAGATGCGAAAAGGGTTTACGAGAAAACCGAAAGCGGACGAGCCCGCGACACCAGGCAAGAACTACATAACACCGAGCGGGCTGCAGCGTCTCCAAGATGAGCACCGGTTTCTGCTCACCAGGGAACGCCCGGCCGTGACGGCGGTGGTGGCGTGGGCTGCCAGTAACGGCGATCGGAGTGAAAACGCCGACTATCAGTACGGCAAGCGGCGGCTGCGGCAGATCGATGGGCGGATTCGCTTTCTCAGGAAGCGGATCGAAGCTGCGGAAGTGGTGGACCCGGAAACTCCGAGAACGGGGCAGGCAGCCACGAGAGCATTCTTCGGCGCGACCGTGCGCTATGCCAACGCTGTGGGAGTGGAGCGAGTGGTGAGCATCGTGGGCACCGACGAAGTGGATCTCGACCGTCACCACATCAGTTGGGTCTCGCCTCTGGGGCGCGCGTTGCTGAAGTCGGCAGCAGGCGACAGCGTTGTGCTCCAAGCGCCGGGCGGTACAGAATACCTGGATGTGCTGGAAGTATGTTACGAGCGCATTTCAGTGGAACCGTTCTGTGAGCCGCCTGGATCGGAGTCCTCGTCAAAGGGACCCTCTCGCCGACCCATTCCAACTGACGAAGGTTAACCAGGCGGCGCACGAAAATTCCACGTCACGAGCCAAGGACGAATTGTGAGCCGACTAGGGCCTTCGTTCCGCTATCATCCCACCCCCATGTGAGGATCGCCCGCATGCAACGAGTACTGTTCACCCAACCCGCGCTCGTAGGCGTTCAGCCACTCCCGAGAAACGGCGTGGTGGGACATCGGTCTTGTGAAGTCGCCCTCAATTCATCTGGGTGATCGGACTGGCACGCCGAGCGCTTCGCCCTTCCCGGAGGCGACGGCTCCGGTCGGAATACGCGCTACTCGGAAATAGCCTTTAGCCGTTCGATGTGTTAAGTGAACAGTATTGACGGCCTAGCCCGTCCTCGCCGATTCCCGCTCAGCCTTAGGCAGCTTGAAGTACCCCACAGCGCCGATTCCGACCAGCATCGCAGCGCTTCCATAATAGAGGCTCGGAATGCCAATCTTTTCCGCCACCGGACCAGCCACAAACATCGAGATGACCTGCGACCCCGCCACCAGCGACATCAGGCAGCTCATCACTCGTCCCAATAGTTCGTGCGGTGTCTCGTGCTGGATCAGCGTCGTCGCCGTTATGAAAATCGCGGACGCGCACAGGCCCAACAGGAGCATTCCCGCCGCGGTCGATGCTATCGTGCCGAATGCCGCGGTGGTCAATACCGCTACGCCCATGCCCGCCAGACCGTACACCACCAGGTTCTGCTGGGGGATGCGCCGCGCAAACCGCGTGAGCAACTGCGTCCCGACGATCATGCCGACGCCGATCAGGGTATTCAGCACACCGAAAAGCGCGGACGTGGAGTGCAGCACGTCGCGCACGTAGATGGAGAGCAGGGCGCCGAAGCAGCGCATCGCGAACATGCCCGCCGTCATGGAGATAATCACAAACGAAATGGTCGAGTGCCTGAAGATGAAGCCGAATCCCTGCCGCATCGAATCGAGCAGCGCGCCCGGTTCCGTGCGCAGCGCCTGCCGGTCGATGGTCAGCGTCATTACCAGCGCGGCCGAAAAGAAGAAACTAAAGCTGTCGTACAGGAAACAGGCATTCGCGCTGACAAGCTGCACCAGTTCTCCGGCGACGCTGGGGGCGACGATCATGGACCCCTGCTGCGCCTGCGACATCAATCCGTTCACTGCCATCAGCCCGGCCATCGGGACCAGCGTGCGCACCGCCACCGATTGCGCCGGAATGAAGAAAGCCGAGACCGCGCTCATCGTGAACAGGATGACGTATATCACGTAGAGGTCGTGCACGAACACCAGCGCCAGCACCAGCACGCCGCGGATCAGGTCGCTGGCGATCATCGTCCGCTTCAAGTGCCAGCGGTCCACGAAGACGCCGGCCAGCGGGCTGACGATCGCCATCGGCGCCATAAAGGATACCAGCACCATCGCCACCTGCGTCGCCGTCCCATGCAGCTTAAACGTCACCACCGCGATGATTGCGAACACCGCCAGGAAGTCCCCGAACACGCTAACAATCTGGGCGATCCACAGGCGCCGCACCGGCCGAAGGCGCAACACGTCACTGAAAGATAGAGGGGTCGCTGGTGTAGCCATACTTGTAAGAATCCCATTCTCAAGGCGGCAGGTAGGCGATGTCGATTCCAGCGCGGGACCTACGTTCGACGCGACTCTCACTGTGGCCCACTAGCCGACCGCCGCTTTGAAATGGACCCCCCGCGATGTGGTACCGCGCTCAAAGCAGCTAGCTGTCCGCATGGATAAACTGGAGGCTACGCAGAAGCAACATACCTTCGTTATTGCTGTCGTCGTCGATGAAATCAAAAAGCTGAAAACCCCGCCGTCGACACCAGCTAAGCGCCGCATCGGCTTTCGCTGCTCCCAGCCAGACGATAATCTGAACGCCCCGCCAGCGGTGTTATCCTGAAGCCGAGTGTTTAGCAGGCACTATCGCAAAGTCAAAATCCTGTTTGGGTTCACCGACATAGCCCTCACAGCCGTCGCTTTCATAGCCGCCTATCAGACTCGTCTCCGGCTCCCTTTCGATCGCGTCTTTTACATCGATTACCCGGTCGCCGCGTTGCTGCTTCTGCTGGCCGCTCTATTCTGGATCGCCATTGGATACTGGCTGAATGTTTATGAACGGCTCGATTCCGCCCACACGCGGGTGATCCTGCGCGATACATTTCGCCAGTGCGCATTGGGTTCCATGTGCTTCGTGCTGGCGCAGTATCTCACCCGTCTCGATCTCAGCCGTACCTTCGTGCTGCTGTTCGCAGTCTATAGCTGGATACTGCTGTGCCTGTTCCGTATGAACGCACAGCACTGGATCGGCCGGGTACGGCTGGAAATGGGAACGTCCAATTTCGTCATGGTCGCCGGCACCAGTGAGCGCGCCCGCGAACTAGGCCGGGCTTTGGAGCAATCGTCCGATTTTGGGGTGAAGTTGGTGGGATTTCTGGACGAGCAGGGTGGGGAAATTTCGCTGCGACGCACCTACCCCGTCCACCCGATGTCTACACTTCCACAACTCCTGCGGGAGCATGTGATCGACGAGATTATCTTCTCGGTGGACAGCCGCCAGCTTGCCGAGATGGAGGATATATTTCTGCTGTGCGACGAGGAAGGGGTGCGCACGCGCGTCCTGGTGGACTTCTTCCCTCACGTGAACAGCGAGGTGTATCTGGACCGGCTGGGTAAAATGCCGCTGTTAACGTTTGCGGCCGCGCCCCACGACGAGATTCGGCTCTTATTGAAGCGGGCGACGGATGTGGTGCTGGCGGCGGCGGCGTTGGTTCTGCTGATGCCCTTCATGGCGCTGATCGCCCTGGCGGTCCGCCTGACCTCGCCGGGTCCAGCCATCTTCCGTCAGGAACGCTGCGGCCTCAATGGACGCCGGTTCACGTTTTATAAATTTCGATCGATGTGCGACAACGCCGAGGAGCTGAAGCCGGCCTTGATGCATCTGAACAGCAAGCAGACTGCGTTCAAGATTCCTAACGATCCAAGGCTGACGCGGCTGGGCCCGCTGCTGCGCAAATTCTCGGTCGACGAATGGCCGCAACTGTGGAACGTGTTGAAGGGAGACATGTCGCTGGTGGGGCCTCGTCCCGCCGTTCCGAACGAGGTGGAGCATTACCAGCGCTGGCAGCGCCGCCGCCTGCGTATGCGCCCGGGCTTAACCTGCTTGTGGGCCATCTCCGGCCGCGACACGCTGGATTTCGAGACCTGGATGAAGATGGACATGCAATACATCGACAACTGGTCGCTGGCGCTGGATTGGAAAATCATACTGCGCACCATTCCCCGCGTACTGACGGGGAAAGGAGCTAATTAACTTTATGCATCTGGTTCCCACACAAGAAGAAGTCGTCGCACTGTTGCGCAAAACAGGCGCTATTCGCGACGGCCATTTTGAATATCCCAATGGACTGCACTCGTCGCAATACATGCAGGTCCAGTTGGCGATGCGGTATTTTCAGGACGCGAAGATTCTGAGCGTCGGCTTAAGCCGGCTATTGCGGGCGAATTCCGAGATCCGGGCGATGATTCCCGAGCTTTCGATCGTGTCGCCAAACACCGGCGGCCTCCCGGTGGCTTATGGAGTTTGCGAGGCTCTGCGCGCCCACCAGGTTTATTGGGCCGATCGGAAAGAAGAGAACGGACCCATGCGATTCCGCCAGTATCTGGTGCAAAATCCGGGCGAGAAGGTGCTGCTGGTGGACGATATATTGCGCTCCGGCCACAACTTGGGGGATTTGAAGAAGCTGGTGGAATCGAACGGCGCGCAGGTGGTGGGGCTGGCTGTTATTGTTTTTCAACCCAACCCAAAGACGCCCGATTTCGGCTCGCTGCCGTTCTATTACTTGGCCAAGCTGGATTCGATGTATTACAAGGACGCCGATTCCTGCGAGTTGTGCAAGCGCGGCGTTCCGATCGAAAAAGTGTGGGTGTAAGAGGGTAGCGGATCAGGCTGAGGTGGGGATGGCGATGTTAAGGCGGGCAGAGGCGGCAGCCACTATCGAGGCGGCGTCCAAAGAGTAAACCTTCCGAAGGTATTGCTGGCTGCCGACTACTGACGAGAAGGTGTCCCGCAGGCCCATGCGGTAGAAGAAGGCGGGGTGAACGCCGGCTTCGAGCAATGCTTCCGCGACCGCGCCGCCCAGACCGCCCGATACCGTGTGTTCTTCAATGGTGACGATGCCCCCGGTTTCTCGCGCAGCCAGGCAGAGAGTTGCGACATCCAGCGGCTGGATGGTATGGACGCTGAGGACCCTGGCCTCAATCCCCATCGAGGCGAGCGTATCTGCCGCGTGGAGCGCTTCGCCCAGGATGCCCCCAGTGGCTGCGAGAGTTACATCGGTCCCCCGGCGGACTGTGCGTATGCGTCCGGGAGTGAAGACTTCATCGGGGAGGTGGGTAGGCGGCGCGTGAGACTTATCGAGACGCAAGTACGCGGGTCCATGATGGTCCATCAGGAAACGCGACGACTCAGCCGCTTCCCAAACGTCTCCGGGCGAGAGCACCAGCATGTGCGGTAGGGCCCTGAGGATGGCCAGATCCTCGGTGGCGTGATGCGAGAAGCCGACGGGTCCATAGCTCATACCGCCGCCGATACACACGATCTTTACGTTGGCGTGGTGGTAGCAGATGTCGTTGCGAATCTGTTCCAGGCAGCGCAGGGTGGGGAAGTTGCCGATGGAATAGGTAAACACCGAATGGCCTTCCAGCGCCAGTCCGGCCGCCAGTCCGGACATGTTTTGTTCGGCGACGCCTACGTTGAGAAACTGTCGTGGGAATCGAGCGATGTACTGCTCGAAGACGCCAAAACCAAGGTCGCCGGTCAAGAGAAGCAGTTCGGGATGTAGTAGAGCGAGATCGGTTAACGCGTGGATAAAGGCGTCTCTCACGAGTGCGCCTCCAACTCCGTGCGCGCGGCGTCGAACTCCGCGCCGCGAGCGGTCCGATAATGCCAGAGGACCTTGTTTTCCATGAAGCTTACGCCTTTGCCCTTCACGGTGTGGGCGATGATGCAACAGGGTTTGCCGGGTATCCAGGGAACCGCGGATAAGGAGTTTCTCAAGGCCCGATGATCGTGACCGTCGACTTCGCGAACGGCCCAGCCGAAAGCCGCCCATTTGTCGGCAAAGGGGGCGAGTTCAAGCACGTCGGCCACCCCTCCGATACCCTGAAGGCGGTTGTAATCGACCACCGCGATCAGATTCGACAGTCCGTGGTGGCTCGCGAAAAGGGCTGCCTCCCAGGTGGAGCCTTCATCGCATTCGCCGTCGCTCAGCAGGCAGAACACGCGATGGGGCGCCGATTTGAGCTGGCCGGAATAAGCCATTCCAGCGGCGATGGAAAGGCCATGACCCAGGGAACCGGTTGAGACATCGACACCGGGCAAGGTGTGCGAAACGTGGCCGCTGAGTTCGGAACCGTCCTGATAGTGGGTGGCAAGCTGTTCCAGCGGGAAGAAACCCCGCTCGGCGAGGGCGGCGTACAGACCTGCGCCCGCATGGCCTTTGCTGAGCACGAAGCGGTCGCGCTGGGGCGAGTCTGGAACTGCTGGATCGACGTTCAGTATGCCCCCGTATAAGACCGCCAGAATGTCGGCGCAGGAAAAGACCGATCCAATATGAGAGCCTCCGCCTGAGTTGGTCATGCGCAGGGTGTGGGTGCGAATGCGGCGGGCGAATTCGGGGGTCGCGTTGGACATGGACATGGACATGGTCATGGCAGGAATTATTCGACCACCGCATAGGACATGTAGGGATCCCACTCCAAGCGCCGCAAACGTAAGCTCTGGAGTCCGACGGCCTCTAACACTGCCGTGGTCTCACCGGGCCATAGCGGATTATCCAGTTCATCGAAGGCCAGGATGGCGCCCTTGGGCATACGGGGCAGGAAGGACTTGAGGGCCGCTTGTGTGGGCTCGAACAGATCGCAATCGATGAACAGTAGACTGACCATCAAGTGCGGGTGCTTTTCAACGAAGGCCGGAGCTGTCTGGGCGATGTCGCCGCGGACTAACTCCACTTTCGGAATGTGCCCGAGAAACCGGTCCTGATCGTACACTTCAATCAGCGCTTCCAGTTCCTGGTACGACTCGGCACACAAATCTCCGGCTCTGGTATCCGTGAGACCGCTGGTATCCTTTTGCCCGACGGCCGGGAAGCCGCGAAAGGTATCGAATCCGTAGATTCTTCGCGTGAGATTTTCCGGCTCCAGCATGGCGCTCAGCTTGGCCCAGGCCATCAAGCCGAACCCGCGGTAGACACCGCATTCCACCACCGAGCCTTTTACTGGTAGAGCCAGTTTGAAGATCTCGTACATGGCCAGGAATCTCTTCAAGTGTTGACGCCGGACATACTTTGTGAAATTCTCCATCTTGATTTCCAAGCTGTCCGGGCAGCCGGCGAAAATCTCGCCGATACGGCTTCCGGCGAGCCGCTCGGCTTCGGTGCGAAGTATGGTCATAAGACTCCTTGTAAGTCGATCAGACGCTGTACGCCTGGTCTAAAATAGTCTGGTCCGCTGCAGACAAAGACCAGCCGGCGCCGCCGGCGTTCTCGTCCACCTGTTGCGCATGCTTGGCGCCGGTGATAGCGCAGGTGACAGCGGGGTGGTGAAGAGCCCATCGCACGGCGGCTTGGGCGGCGGTTCGCGAGTGACGCGCGCCCACCAGCCGCAACTGTTCCAGCGCCGACAAGTTGCCCGCTAGTTGCCCATCGGCAAAAATGGAACTGCGCTGCCGCAAGTCGGTTTGATGGAACCGGGAATCCTGGTTGTACTTGCCCGTAAGAAGGCCTTGGGCCAGAACGTTGTAGCACAAGGTGGCCATATCGTACTCTTCCCGGCACCGCTGCAGGACACCTAGAGCACGACGGTCCGTTAAGCTATAGGGCAGTTGGATGGACTCTATCCGGCACTTTGACAGCAGCGCTGCAACTTCTCCAAGCGAGAAATTGCAGCAACCGATAGACTGAAGTTTTCCGGCCCTTTGGCATGCGAGTAGAGCACCCGCCGTTTCTTCGATGGGCGTTTCAGGATCGGGCCAATGGATCTGATACAGCGCGATGGATTCCAGCCGGAGCCGTCGGAGGCTGTTATCGATTGCAGTCCGAATGTACGCCGCGCTTAAATCGCGCCGTCGGCGGCCGCGATCGTCCCAGGCCACGCCTACTTTGGTAGCCACAACTACATCGGCGGCGCGGCCGGCAAGGGCTTTGCCTAAGACTTCCTCGGAGTGACCGAAGCCATAGATATCGGCGGTGTCGAAGAAATTAACGCCCACTTCCAGCGCCCTATGGACGGCCGCGATACTGTCTTCGTCATTAACTCTGCCGTAGTCGTAGCCGCCCATCGCCGCGCATCCAAACCCGATCCGGGAGATGTTCAGCCCGGTGCGTCCCAGTTGGCGGTATTCCATCAAGGCCGTAGCGGCGTTCCTGGCGCAGTTCGGTTTTGGCGGACTAGAACGGCGAGCGTTTTCAAAATGATCTTCAAGTCTTCGAGGAAGGAACGATTGCGAACATATCGCAACCGCAGTTGGTTTTTTTGATTTCTGATGTTGCCATGTACGAAGCGGTGGTGCGCATTATCGGACCCCAGGACGTCGGCCAAGTTTACGAAATACATAGAGGAGTAGTCGGTTATCCCGGGATTGATGTCCAGGATGCATCGCTCCTCGGCGCTGTAGGCGTTGGTGTGCTCTTCCACCTCCGGGCGGGGACCTACTATGCTCATCTCTCCTTTGAGGACGTTGAGCAATTGCGGAAATTCGTCGAGCTTGTATCTTCTGAGGAACGTTCCGAAACGCGTGATTCGCGGGTCGTCTTTCGCGGTCGTAGTGCCATGGCGCTCAGAGTCCGGCCGCATGGTCCGGAACTTGTAAATGAGAAACGCTTTGCCATACCGGCCCACGCGCCTGCCGAGGTACAAGACCGGGCCGGGCGAATCCAGTTTCACCAAAAGCGCCGTGACCAGCATGATCGGCCCCAACAACAGCAGTCCAACGGAAGCTGCGATCAGGTCGAAAGCTCGCTTGCTCAGTTCATACGCGGGCCGCGGGCGTTCCGTGGTTACTTCTTGGGCTCCGACAGAATATACACGCATTGCCATGCAAACCTTCCGATGAACGGCACCCGCAGCATGAGGTTGTCCACAGAATCGAGGAGCTTCCGCAAGGGGCGGAAGAGGCGAGTCTTGCGGAATGGCACCGCTGCCAGCACTGCTAAGTGGAAGCATTTCGACTTCACACCGCTGAAGTACTGGCGCGACCACTTCAAGTGGCCAGTGCCGATGATATGATCCACCTCCCAGGCGGTGCGAAGATGCGGGGTTCGCTTCCGATAGAAGTGAATAATCGGATTGTGCCGGAGCGCCTCGATGCATAGGATCGCGCCGGTCGGCTTGACGATGCGCTGCAGTTCCTTCATCGCTTTGGCATAGTCGAGATGATGCAGCGCGCCGTATTCTACGATCAGATCGAACGTGTTGTCCGGGAAAGTAGTCGCTTCGGCGTCCATTACCACGTATCGGCAATGTTTTTCCACGCCCAACTGAGCGGCATTCAGATTGGCATTCGCGACCCCTTCCGGCGAGATGTCGATACCGATCACCTCGGCTCCATTTTGAGCCATGAATAAGCCGTTTTCGCCGTTGCCGCAGCAATAATCGAGAGCTTTCGCTCCCTGGCAGCGATCGCGCAGCCAGTCCTGATAGTAGTTTTCCGAGCTCACCGCGATGGAATAAAATTTCGTATTGGAGAAGTGATACTTGAACGCTTCCCGATCTCGAATCAAACTGGTGAGGCCGGCCTTCTCTTCGGTAGCGTTGGTGTCGCTATTGCGTTCAAAGCCTTGAAGAATGGTTCTCCGTTTCCGGGAGTGTTCAATCTCTTTGATCTTCCGATCTTCGAGTTGCTGGAGGTCGACGCCGCCTTTGTAGCTGTCCAGTTGGTCCATGATGTTGGTTCCTTTCTAATCTTTGGCTGCAGAGCAGCGACCGTGAGAGGGTGTGAAAGATCGCCGGCACGGTAGCGGTGTTCCATACCCCTTGTTGACATGCGCGGCTCAGTTACGAGCTTGGCTTGGGTTGCTATCGATTGGAGTATTGTGCGGCTTCGACTACGCGTGAGGCCGGGACAGCTACGCCAGGCCGATGTCTGAATCCGTACAAGTCGCTAATGATGCGGTCGTTTACGACGTGCACATCGAAATCGCTTTCGGCCAGCGCGCGCGAGTTCCTGGCGAAGGTGGCCAGCTTGGCGGAGTCGGCCAGCAAGCCCTCCAGAGCAGTTAACGCAGCGGCTGGGTGGTGGGGGGAAATCAAGAGGCCGTTCCAACCGGGCTGAACCACTTCGCGGCAGCCCGGTACATCGGTCGCCAGGATCGGTTTGCCCATGGCGGCAGCCTCGAGCAGGCTCTTCGGGACCCCTTCGCGCTCCTGGGACAACAGCATAGATACCGTGGTCAAGGCGAGGATTCCACGAATGTCGCGCCTCCAGCCAAGCCACTGAAATCCGGCCCCCTCGTAGGACCTGATATGATCCCGCGGGACTGAATCCGGATTTCGGGGTTGACCATCGCCGACCAGCAGAAACAGTACGGGCGATTGTCGCTCCTGGCTGGCACGGACCATATCGAGGAAGTCTTGCGTGCCTTTGCTCCAAAGCGTTCGGCTGACCATGGTTACGACTTTTTGCCCAGGCGCAATGCGGAGCGTTTCTCGAAGTGAGTTTACTTCCAGGGAAGAGACCGCGCCAGGGTGGAAGTAGCCGACGTCGACACCCGAGCCGCGGATGAGAACGGCCTGCCCCGGTTTTATCAGGCCGATCTTCTGAAAACAATCCAGGTCGTCCCGATTCTGAAACCAGATACGATCCAGACGGCGCAACGATAAGCGGTACAACCTGAGAATGGAGGGCCGCAGGAACCGGATGGTCCCGCTGGCCCGGCCGCTGAACAACGCGCCCAGGCCGGTAATGGATCCGACGATGACCGGGACGTGTGCGAGCGAAGCGGCCAGAGTGCCCCAGAGATTGGGCTTGATCGATAGAGTGTGCACGACATCGAACCGGTAGCGGATACAAGCGCACAGAATTTGCCAGAAGAATCGCATATCTCGAAGAGGCGACATGGTCCGCCGGACGTTGATCGCTAAATGGACCACGCCGGCTTTTCGAAAGTAGGCATCGTAGGGTCCGGTGGGGGCCAGCAGGTAGGTGCGATAGCCACGCTGGACAGCCTCTTCCAGCAGGTGGCGGCGGAAGATCCAGGCCGACTCATTGTCGGTTACGATCACGGCGATGCTAGGCATAGGTGTCGATGTATTCCCGGTGCCACAACTCAAAGTTCAAAAGAGCCCAGATCTGACGGTCCAGAACGTGAGCCCCGCTGCGGTGCTGCATGTAAATCTCCTCGACGCTTCGCGCGTTAAAGTACGGTCTGGCCCGGGTTCTGGGATCGAACAGGATATCCTCCACCCACTTGGTCATTTCGCCGCGGAACCACAGGTCCGTCGGTACGGCAAAGCCGTGTTTGGGGCGCTTCAATACGGCAGGTGGAACCAAGCCCTCACAGGCCTGTTTCAGGATCACCTTGGTGGACCAGCCGCGCAGCTTCATACTGCCTGGCAGTTGAAATGCAAACTCGACGATTCTGGGGTCGAGAATGGGAGCGCGGGCCTCCAACCCGCAAGCCATGGTGGCTTTGTCCACCTTTTCCATGAACGCGTCCGGCAGCCAGGTCTTAAAGTCGACATAGAGCAAGCGGTTCAGATGATCGTCCGCGCCGGGTTCGAACTGGTGATGTCCGTAGTAATGAGTGAAGTTCCGTACGGGATCGTAGTCGGCGATGGCATTGCGCCATTCGGGGCTTAGGACACGGCTCAATGCGCCCCATGGGAACGTCTCGAGCCATGCCGACGCTCGCCGTCCCGGATCTTCGATCGACAGCGCCTGGACGGCGGTCTTCACACGGCGAAAACGCGGCACGGCGGAAACGGCCCGCGAAACCAAACCTTTGGCCATTCCCGGCAATCTCTGGTAAGCCGGCGCGAAACCATCCGCGGCATAGCGCCGGTATCCAGCGAACAATTCGTCCCCGCCCTCCCCGGTAAGCACCACTTTCACGTGTTCTCGCGCGAAGCGGCTCAGAAGATAAAGCGGCAGATTGGCTCCGTCGGCGAAAGGTTCATCATATTGCCGGACCAAAGCTTGAACTACCTGGATCAGGTCGAGGTGGGTGATGGTCAGTTCCCGATGATCGGTACCATGCCAGCGCGCCACTTCGGCTGCCGCGGAAAGCTCGTTATATTCGTTGCCTCCGACGTTAAAGCCAACCGAAAAAGTCTTGACTCTCTCGCTGGCGTGTCGAGTCATAAGCGAGACGACCAGACTGGAGTCCACTCCGCCGCTCAGAAAAGCGCCCACCGGTACGTCGGCCACCATCCTCATGCGCACCGAATCATCCAGTAGTTCGCGGAGCTGTACGGCCACGTCCGCGGATGTTTGCTTGGCCCGCATTCCGTTCAGGAAGGTGCGCCCCACATCCCAGAATTCGGACGTGGTCACCTGGCCCTTTTCGACGACCAATTTATGACCTGGGAGTAGCTTCACGATGCCGTCGAACATTGTTTGGGGCGCGACTGAGTGGCCGTACGACAGGTAGTTCACCAGCCCCAGGGGAGATACCCGGCGCGGAACGTCCGGGTCTGTCAGAATCGCCTTGATCTCCGATCCGAATATCAGCCGGTCGCCATCGCAATAGTAGTAGAGAGGTTTTTCTCCGATGGGGTCCCGCGCCAGCAGCAGGCGATTCCTGGCGCTGTCCCAGATCGCGAGCGCGAACATGCCGTTGAACCGCTTAAGACAGTCGTCACCCCATTGTTCGAACGCGCGAAGCACGACTTCGGTGTCACAGTTGCTAATAAACCGAGCGCCTTTCTGTTCGAGCTCATGGCGCAGTTCGCGGAAGTTATAGAGTTCGCCGTTGAATACGATACTTCGTGTGCGGTCGTCGTTAAACACCGGCTGAGACCCGCCCGCGAGATCGATGATGCTCAGCCGGCAGTTGCCGTACTGGACCCGTTCGCATACAAACTGACCGCGCTCGTCCGGTCCGCGGTGGCCGATCGACTCGATGGCCTTAGCGACGTCGAAGCGGCGTCCGCGATCGGTCAAGGCAACTGAACCGGCAATCCCGCACATCTAAGAGCCCATCAAAACAGAGGCGAATTTCTCGCTCTGCGATTGCAGGGAGAAGCGCTCTACGGCGACCTTGCGGCCGGCGGTGCCAAGGCTGATTCGCAGATCCCGGTCGGCTAACAGCATTTCCAGCTTTATGGCGAACTCATCGATGCTGTGAGACAGAAGGCCGCTAACGTTGTCGACGATGATGTCGCAGTTGGCCCCCACGGCGGAGGCGACGGCCGGCAGACCGGCGGCTAAGTATTGAATCAGTTTCAAGCCCGACTTCCCGCGGGCGATAGCATCGTCCGGAAGCGGCATGATACCGATATCGAGGGATCTGAGAACTTCCGATTCCGTCTTCGCGCTCCATGGAGTCGAACAAACGTCGACCCCCGGAATCTGAAACCCCGCGCCCGCCCCTATACAATTGAGGACGAACTTTCTCCTGAGCGCCAGAGACCGCAGCGCCGCGCTGTGGGAAAGCAGGTGCTGCGCGGTCACCGGCGTACCGATCCATCCGATGTTCGCCCGACCATCGTCGTTGAACTCATAGTGCTCCTTCGGCCGGTAATTGTCGGCGTCTACAACGGTAGGGATCACTGTGACGTGCGTGTTGTACTGCAGTGCGTGACGGGCAATCTGATGATTGCCGGCGATCACGTGCCGCGCGCTGGCTAAGACCCGGCTGTATTTGTGGCGCAAAACAGGCATTCGGGAGTAGGTAGTCCAACGAGCGTCGTCGAGGTCGATCACCACTCCGGGTTTGCTCCTATAGGCGCGGGACTCCATGACAAAAGGAAGCCATGGAATGAGGTCGGCGGTGGCGATGATGGCGTCGTAGCGGTCGAAGTCGCGCAGCGTGAGATCGATAAATCGTTTCAGCATCGCGCCGAGCATTGTCGCGCCCACCCATAGCGTTGGCCGGCCATTGCGATAGAGCTCGAAAAGATGAGCGTCCGAATAAGCCGGCACATAATCGATACTCACATCGGGACACTGGCAGCGAAGCTTGTCGACGTATTGACCCACTCGATACCTGGTATTGGCCGCCTGCAGCGAGTATCTGGAAAGGCAAAGTACGTTCATTTCGATACTACGGAGGCGACCATCAATAAATCTCCCAACCCGGTCGCGCTGAGCAGACGGTCCAGTGCGGCGCCTGCCCGGGCGACGAACGGTGCTCGCCGGATACGCCCCGACAATTCGGAAACCCGAATCTGATCGGAGATCTCCGGTTGCCGGTTGCTGCTCCGAAACAAATCGCGAAAGCAACGGAGCGGATTGAAGGCGACTGTCTTGGCCTCACAAACACGAAAGCCACAGGATGTCAGCAACAGCGCTAAAGACTTGCCAGTGTAATAATTCAAATGCTCCAGGCTGACCATGTCCCATTTGCGCCCGAGCATCCTGAAGTTGAGGGAGTTTTTGTTGGGCACGCTGACCAGCAAAGTTCCGCGAGGCTTGAGGACTCTATAGCTTTCTTCGAGGAACTTCCTGGGCTCCGCGACGTGTTCCAAGGTCGCCCACATCGTTACCACATCGAACGTTTCCGGGGCGAACGGCTGCGCCAGAAAGTCGCCCGCGATGGCCGCCCCTTCTCCGCAAATGACGTTGGCCTGCAGCACGGATTTTTGAGATATATCGATGCCGCGCCGTTCACCGAACCCAATGACGCCGGCCAGCCTTAGGAACGATCCGGTGGAGCAGCCAACATCGAGTATGCTTCCATTGCGTCTGGCCGCCGGTATCATTTCCACTTCTCTACGGTAGTGATCCGGAGCATAATCGATCGCCAGTTTTTGGGGCTGTGTGAAGTAGGCGTCGCCGTAATGCGCGTACAGATCCTCCAGCAATGAAGGTGGGGGCTCGGGATTGACGAAGACCGTCGCGCAAGTGCCGCAGCGGTCGAAGTAGACTCCTTCCTTCTGGAACACTTTTTTGGAGCTGGAGCCGCCACAGGCGGGGCAGGCTCGACGCGGCCATCCATTTTGAGGAGAGAAGTCCCTATCGTACATAGTCCGTCCGTTCATTGGGGATCGTGGGGCAATCGTTTGGCCGGGCCCGGCTGTCCACATGCCGGCGCGCCCGTCGTTGCAGCGCCATGGCTACCAGCGCCGATCCCAAAAAGAGCCAGACCGGGAAGGTGGTGATTTTGGGGGAAAATCCCGCTAGAGCCGACGAGAAGCAAAGCTGGGCGCTGGCATACCAGCCGAAGTAGTTGTTCGATGTCCAGAAATATAGAGCTGCGTAATCGACGCAAATCGTAGCGATTAGTATTCCGACGATCGTTAACGGGTAACCGCCGTCTCGAAAAAACGGCTCGAGAAACGTTCCCACGTTGACGCCAAAGGGCAAGTACAGCGTGGCATTGATCTGGCTCCTCGGCTTCTCCGAGACATGCAGGTACCGGCCCACTTGATACAGCGGATACGCAATCCCTTCAAATCCAGGATGAGGCGATTCAGTCTCGACAACAGCGTTGAAGTAAGCAAATCCGGCGGTGGCGTACAAGTAAAGGTTTTGAACCATGTACGGCACGTCCGAGTCGCGCTCGGAAACATTGGCGGCCTGTAATTTGCCAATCCAGGCTCCGATGGAAATGAAGACAACCACCAGCGTAACGAGAGTAGCGAGAGCGATCAGCGAGGTCCGCCGCAGGGAAAGCGAGCGCTTGATGAGAGGAGCTAACATGACGATAGTCACGATTAGGATCCAGAAGAGACGAGTCCGGCCAAGAAATAGAGCGTTGCCCAGGTATTGGACGGCGGCTACCACCAGCCATTTCTTTGGGAGTCTTTTTACTCTTACAAGGATCACTGTGAGAGCCGTGGCGATCCAACCCGCATAGCTCAGTTGCGTCCCCACCGAGAGGGTGTCGACCGCCTGCCACCTGACCACGTATGTGGTTGTGGCCAGCAGCGTCCAAAATCTGGCGGCGCCGCCCAGCGCGGCGGAGAAGTCATGAACATAGAGCGCAATTCCCAGGAAGCCGATGATGTGCAGCGAAGCCATGATTTGCCAGCGGCACGAAGGCAGCATGGCGTAGCGGCGGCGGTTTCGCGTCCAGCCCCGGTAGCCGTCCAGGTGAAAGAGCAAGGAGACCGTGAACATGCACGGGACCAGGACGAAGATGAGCATCGCGGAGGTGGCGGATTCATCCCATGGGAGTATTCGCAGCCAGTACAGATAGAGACAGGGAACCCACGTCACCAGTCCGTAGAAGCTGGGAATGAGTACTATCGTGCTCAGAAGATCAGAGCGCCGCGTTTCGTGATTTGGCATAAACGGAAGTCGGTCTACCCCAGGGGGCTACAAATAGCATGGCGATAAAAAGCATCAGTTGGAATGGAATGGTCCAAGCGTACAGGAAGGAGAATCCTCGTAAGACAGAAAATGCAAGCAGCGGAAATACCAGCACGAGAGTAGCTCCCAGGCGGACCAGGGTTCCATGCAGGCAATCTGCCCGCAGGAGCGAGTAAGCGGCGAGATTCGCCGGAAGGATCAGCATGGCCTGCAGCGCATAGGGCACAATCAGGCTGGTGCGTATCGGAGCGCCCGCCCACAGCGCGACGTAGGCTCCTGTTCCGGCCAGCACCGCCAATCCAAAAGCGGCTAATAGGCCAATGCCAAGCCGGTTGCGCCTGAGCCACTGTAGAGGGCGCTCAGCCGGCTCACAATAGAGTTTGGGGTACAGCGGGGCTCCTATCAAGCTGGTTACGGAAGATACCACTTCCGGCCACTTACAAAGAAACGCGTATTTGGCGGCGAGCGCGGCGGCGCCTCCAGAATGTGCAATGAAGGGAAGCGCCAGTTGATCGCTCTTAAAAAGCAGGAAGTTCAGAGGGTACAGCAATGCGGATTGTAAGGTAACGACATACCGCACGGACTGGGAGTGCGGCCCCATCCGGGTGCGGGAGGAACCAGCCACGATTGTCCGCAGCAATGACGTGACGGTCAAGATGCTGAGGACCGTCAGCGGGCGCGAGTTCGGCATTACGAACAGACACACCGCTAGAAGTGGAAACCGAAGGAGCGCCAGAAGTGCCGCGCCGCCGTATTGCGACCGGGCAGTCTTCTCGGCTATCAGTATGATGGAGATCGATTCCAGGACGATACAAACAAAGCATCCGATGGAGTTTACGAAGCCGAATGTGGCCGCGGAGACGATTCCGACGAGTGCCGCCGCCGGTATGGTAAAGCGAAGCACGAACGGAGCAAGGTCGAAGTGAATCGCATTGTTTCTAGTGACGGCGGTGTAGATGTAGATGTCCAACCCTACTTTGGCGACGGTGACACCAAGATTGATCCACTGCAGCATGGACACCATGAATACGGACGAAGATGGATCCAGCACCCGCAGGCGGCCCGAGACCAGCAAGCTTAATATCAATCCGCCGAATAGGTTGGTGGAGAAGAATGCGAGGAAGTGTTTCGGCTGTCTCCTCAAATTGCTTATCCATTTTGCGACCGTTCCGCGAAACGAAGACAGCGGAGCACCTGGTATCACTGCCGCTTCGGATTCCATTCGAGACGAATACATGAAGGCTGTCGAACCTAGACTGTTAATGTCCGTGTCAAGCGGCCGCGCAGAGGTGCGGGTGGATCGAGGTAGGGCCAATTTCTCGCGAACCGCCAGAATACGTAACTGGAAAAGAGGGGCCGATCCAGCGCGCCACGGCTGCTTCGTGTTGCGGCCGAACCGTCATTGCGAACCAGGTTCCCATCGCGGACGTCGGCGTCATTTTGGACATAGCTTGCGCTTCTGTGAGTCCCATGCGGGGTTTTTTCGGTTGATTTGCGCGAATGTTGACTTGCGCTAAAAAGGTTAGTGGCTCCCCAGAGAATAGTTCTCGTGTTTTACGGTGTAAACTACTGGGGTTGTAAGAAGGGATATACGGAAAAAAGCCCGGCCACACGGGCCGGGCATCGAGAACTACGGCCAGTTAGCGGCTGGTGGAACTGCTGCTAAACGTACCCGCGGCAGCCAAGCCTCCGACGGTAGCGGCGGCTGCCCCCCCAACGATTAAGGCAATCATGGTTGCGCTCAACCCACCGGCCGTAGCCGCGCCGGTAGCGGCCCCACCGGCTCCTGCCGCGCCTGCCACCGCGGCTGCTTTAACCACGGTCGCGCTGGCTACGGTGACGACTCCAAGCTCGCCGCTTTGCGCCGGCGGCGTAATGGAACCTTTGATATGAACCCGCTTCCCGACCAGCTCGGGCAGGTTGTTTCCTCGTACCTCCCATTTCACCTTCGTGGTCTCGTCGGTCAGGAAGAACTTGCCATCCTGCGATGTAACCCTTCCAGTAAGGTCCGCCGAGTTGTTGTCCTCGGCAGTGCGAAGCTGAAGCGCCGTTCCAGGGAGGACGCGGGCCACTAGTAGACCGTTAAAGTTGCGTACCTCGGCCCCGCCACTGGTCGCGGCAACCTGGATCTGCCGGCTGCCATCGATGGTCACGAGGATATTGGCGTCCGGACTGGAACCGCCAATGGAGAGTTTGCCCGCTTCCACGCGGTAAGCGGAGGCGCCATCCAATTCCGCCACACCGCTCTCTAATACGAGGCGGTTCTGGTAAATGGTGGCCTTGGATGCCGGGCCAAGAATGAGGCTCTGGCCGGTTTTGAGGCGGACTGTGGACGGTTGGCCCATGGTTCTAAGCGCTGTGCCGTCCAAGATGGTGGCGTTACCGGGCACGGAAGCATTGTCGATCATGAACTCGCCCCGGGATCGAGCCGCTCCGATAACAGGAGGGGAGGCCGAGAGAGTCGCAATGGTTCCGAAGACTAGCAACAGCCATATCGGGCTGCGCCAAATAATATGCATTTACTGCTCCTTCGTTGAATTGCCAGCTTTAGGGCTGGACCGGGGCGCCGCTGCCGGCGGCCGGATTCTGGTCTCTCGAGGGTGCGCCTGCGCGCGAGAGAAAAATCAAAAAAGGCGTGACCTCAAACGGAAGCTTGTCACGCGCCGAAATCAGCGATACGGGCTTGCCTTTGAGCAGAGAAATCTCGTCGTTCCACGGATCCAGACGGACTCGGGAGCCTAGGGGGAGCGCCGCGATTTGTTCCAGTTTGTCCTGTTCCAGCTCCGGCGCCTGGTCCGCCAGTTCGCGCATGATCACGCTATTTCCGCTCGCTAACTGGTTGCCGAGGTTCGCCCGGATCAGGCTGGGCAGTTGCGGCGCACGGCTGGCCAGTGCCCTCAGGAATAGCCCGGCGTTGCCCAGTTTCGGCCCATAAGGACTCTTGGACAGCAGCTCCATCGCTTTCTCTCCAGCAGCCTCTACCTCCGCCGCCGGACGGGCCAGCCGAAGACGGCTCAGCAACTCGCCTTCGCTGAGCATGGTCTGGTCGTAAAACGCAAAGTGGGTATCGGTGCGGTGCCCCAGCGCGATATGCGCCAGTTCCGCCGACAAGACCATGGCCAGACTGGCCTCGTCAGGCAAAACATCCACCAGACCACGGCTCACCACAATCGTTTGTCCGACGGAAAACGTTTCGAGCGGACTGGTCAAGAGAACGCGGCATTTGGCTTCCACCGCCAGGTTGTTAGTTACGATCAGGTTGTTAACCACGGTGTTCAAGACCTCGTCCACCGGTCCGGGCGGGGCTAACAAGCCCGATTTCTCCAGCCGCTCCAGTATGTTCTTCTCGGCCTGGCGTTCCCAAAGACGTTGGCGCTCCAGGGGAGAGGTGTCGGTGGCCGCGGCGTTGTCGCTGACCCCGTTCTCGGCTTCCACCGCGATCGACGTCAGTTCATCGATGTTCCCCGTCTTGGCGATGTTGTATCCCCATAGACGAGTTTGTCCCTTGAACTTGGGAATGGTTGGCCCTTTTTCCGCCGGTTGGGATTCTTCGACATAAATATAGGCCGGCACCCACAGGCTCTCCGATACGTTCACTCGCCAACTGTCGAAATGAACATAGACATGGGAAGACGAGCTGTTCGTGTAAGTACCATTGAAGCGGACCACCTGGTAATCGCGGTCTTCCACCCAGATCCGTCCTATGAATTTTCCTTGCGCCTTTTTGTCCAGCGGAGATACATCGAAAACCAGGCAACGGATCTCGCCAATGAATTCGCGATGCACGTATTCCATGGTGTAGTTCTTGCGGTTGAACCCATCTCCGTCGATCAGCACCATCTGCGCAAAGCCGCTGGGAACGAATACCGCCGCGCTTCTTCTAAAGAACGGGAGCATGCGGGGACCCTTCGGCGCCTCGGCGCTGGCCACCATCGGCGTATAATCCAAGCCTTTGGTGAAGGCAAGTTTTGCCAGAAAGTAGTGATCCCGGACGCTGGGGGCAGCTTCGCCATCGGCGTTCCCGGTTTCCTGGATGTACGTTTCCACAATGGCCGTGCGTGTCCGCAGGTCCTGCACGAACTGGTCCTCATGCTGGCAAATGCGGTCCAACAGTTTCTCGACGGAGGCGCTCTCGTCGGTGGCGGACGCGCCTGTTACAAGCAGTGAAAAGAAAATCAGCCAAACGGGCATCTTGCGCGGCATTGAGAGAGGGCTTTCCTTCCGATCGTTACTCGGCATAAATCAATAGACAAGTTGGAATTGGATATGGACCATTGCGACCGTATCGGTAGTCTGCCCATCTTTCATGGCGGGCCGAAAACGGATCGCGCCGGCGGCGGTTACGGCACTCTCATCCAGACCATGACCCAGGCCCCGCACGATTCGCAAAACTCGAATCCGTCCCGACGCTTCGAAGACTGCTTCGATCGATACATCTCCTTCAACGCGGAGGCGGCGCGCTTCGGCGGTGTACTCGGGCCGCGGTTTGTAGAGGATCTCCAGACCGGTGGATTTTGCTGGTTGAGGACCCGGTAAATGTACGGCCGGTGGGACGTCGGTTTCATTGAACCGGTTCAGGGAAACCGGCGGCGCGGCGGCGTGGGCGAGCGGCGCGGCCCCGGGAGTCTCCGCGAATCCCGCTGGGGCAGGCGCCCGTTGACTTTGGGCCCGGGTAGATCCTGCCGAAAGTTGCCCCGTGAAGGTTCCCAACGTTTCGATGTGAGAAGCGGCGGGATTGTTTGGTGCCGCGTAGACTGCCTGTCCGAACGAGCCCAACGTGGGCGCCTTCTTGACGATGGTTGGACTCGGCGGTGGAACCATATGGGGCACGTCAAACTTGGACAGGTCCAACTTGTACAGGTCCAACCTGGGCAGGTCAAGCTTGGGTAGGTCAAGCTGGGGTAGTTCGAGCTTTGGTTGGGTCAGTAAAGGCGGCGATACATCGGGAGGCGGTTCGAAAACTGAAGTCTGAAGGACTGCCGGCGGGTTGTGGGAAGACGGGATCATCCTTCTGTGGCCGGGCATAATAAGCCGCACTCGGCGGCTAACAGCCAATTGCGCCGGTTTGGCCGGCACCTGAGACGGGGCAAGTAGTGTTGTCCAGCGCCGCTGAACTCGGAAGCGAGCCACCGGAGCGGACATCGCCACCAGCGCCAGAACCAGCGCG
>Ga0302319_10002331_pt1 | contig 41267 bp, 38 predicted proteins | sample Bog_T0_2_FD_203319 | JGI IMG/M metagenome (GOLD analysis project Ga0302319, IMG submission 203319) | Peat permafrost microbial communities from Stordalen Mire near Abisko, Sweden - Bog_T0_2 | ecosystem: Environmental > Terrestrial > Soil > Wetlands > Peat | place: Sweden: Abisko, Stordalen Mire... | reverse complement strand
GCAATGTCTTATGGATCCCCGCCCAGGCTCTTTTTGAAACCGGCGGCCGCACTTTCGTCTACGTCCGTTCCGGCAAAAGCTTCGTCGCGAAAGATGTCAAACTCGAACGCCGCAATGAAACCCGCGCTGTCGTCTCTGGAGTCGCCGAAGGAACGGAAGTCGCGCTCTCGAATCCGCTCGAAACCGAGAAAAAGAAAGACGCCTCGGCCAATCCCCTCCAATCGGTGCCTAAATGAGTCAGACCATCGCTCTCTCCCGCTATGGCTCGGATCTGGCACAAGCGGGCATGAATCTCCTTGCCCAAAAAACCCGCAGCATTCTTACGGCTTTGGGCATCATCTTCGGTGTAGGCGCGGTCATCGGCATGCTTGCCATCGGCGCTGGCGCACGCGCTGAATCGCTGCGCTTCATTGAACAACTCGGCGTCCGCAATCTTCTTGTCGAGTCGCGCCCCGCCGCCAGCCGTCCGGAATTGCAGCAGCGCCGCCGCTCCTCCCCCGGTCTCACCGAACGCGACGTCCGCATCCTCGAAGCCAATGTCGATTCGCTCGAAACCCTTTCTCCGCGCAAAGGCATGCATCCCAGCGCCGTCCTCCCAAAACCCTCCAAAGACATGCCCGAACTCTACGGCGTTCGCCCGTCGTATGCTTTGATCCATAGTTGGCAGCTCGCCGAAGGTCGCTTATTCGATAAGGATGACAACGAAGCCGGTTCGGCCGTTTGCGTTCTCGGCGAGGGCGCCAAAGTCTCTCTCTTCGGCTATGGCTCCGTCCTCGGAAAATATGTCAAAGTGAACGATACTTGGCTGCAAGTCATCGGTGTCCTCAAAGAACAGATCGCTTCCGGCTCCACCGTCGCGCAAGACCCCAACCAGGTCATCTACACCCCGCTGCGCACCATGCAATACCGCCTTTTCGATACCGGCGGCTATCTCAAAGACGAGCTCGATGGCGTGGACGTGCGTCTCAAACTCGGCGCCGATAGTGTCGAAGCTTCCAAAGTGGTGGTCGCCATCCTCAATTCCACTCATCACAACACGCCCGATTTCACTGTCACCATCCCCGCCGAACTGCTCGCGGAAAAAGAGCGTTCGCAAGCCATCTTCACCTATGTCATGGTCGCCATTGCCGCCATCTCCCTGCTCGTCGGCGGTATCGGCATCATGAACATCGTCCTCGCCACCGTTCTCGAACGTACCCGCGAGATCGGCATCCGCCGAGCCACCGGTGCGCGCCGCGCCGATATCGTCCGTCAGTTCCTCTTTGAATCTATTTTGATCTCCGTCAGCGGCGGCATCATCGGCATTGGTTTTGGCTATTTTCTCGCCTGGCTCATCGCCGCCTCCGCCGGCTGGAGCACAATTGTCACCCCCGCCTCCATCGTCATCGCTTTCGGCGTCTCTTTTGTAGTTGGCCTTGTATTTGGCATCTACCCCGCTCGGAAGGCCTCCCGTATCGATCCTATTGAGGCGCTTCGCTATGAATAAAACGATTGCTGCACTCCTCATCGCCTTGGGCGTTTGCCCCTGCTTGGCCAAAGACTTTTTAAACGATTATTTCAGCCGCAAAACCGAGAGCCGCCAGGTCAAGGTGCGCGAAGTCGAGGGCCTCAATGAGCACATCTCCGATGGCAAACTCCACCTGCGCCTGCATGATTTCCTCGAACTCGTTCTGAAAAACTCCGCCGATATTCAGATCACTCGCATGGATGTCTACACCGCCGCCGCTGCCATCATCGCCGCCAAAGCGCCCTTCGATCCGGTTCTCCAGCCCAGTTTCAGCAGCCAGCGTCTGGTGAATCCTCCGGTCTCCTCTTTTTTCACTCAGGGTTCAGCCAGCAGCCTCACCCAGCAATCCAACATCCTCTATAGCCAGCTTCTGCCCACCGGCCAGTTGCTTTCGGCGTCTTTCGCCACCTCGCGCTTCTCGGGCGACGGCTATTCACCCGAGTTATTCGGCACTCTAAACTTTTCGGTCACTCAGAATCTATTGCGCAACCGCACCAACATTGAGAACCGCGCGCCTCTTCTCATCGCTCGCTCCGAGCTCGATATCACGACTGAGACCAGCGAAGCCGTCATTGGCAATAGCATCGCCGTCGCCGCGCGCCAGTATTGGCAAGCCGTTCAATCGCGCGATAGCATCCACGTCCAGGAACAAACGCTCGCCTTGGCGCAGAAAGCATATGAGCGCGACCAGAAAGCTCTCGACCTCGGCGCAATCTCCAAGCTCGATATCTATCAATCCGAGACTCAGGTCGCCGAGCGCAATCGCGATCTTATCGCCGCCCAGTTCGATTACAAAACCGCGCTCGATGCCCTGCGCCGCTTGATCGGCGCGGATCTCACGCCCGCCATGCGCGCCACCGAGATTGTTCTTGAAGATGAAGCTTCCGCCGTTCCCGCCCAAAACGACACTCTGCCATTCGAAGACGCTTTAACCAAAGCCCTTGCCGCCCGCCCCGAAATGCAGGTGACGGGCCAACAGATTGCCATTGACGAACTAAACGCCCGTGTCGCCCGCCAATCCTTCTCGCCCTTCTTGAGCTTGTCTGTGAATGGCGGTTCCAGCGGTCCTTCCGCTAATTTTGGCATCTCCGGCGTCGTTTACCCGGGTCTCTCCGAAACCCTGAAACAGGTCCTGGCCTTCGACTATCCTAGCTATGGCCTCAGCTTGAATATGACCATTCCCTTTCGCAACAGTCCCGCGCAAGCCAATCTCGCTACCGCCCTCGTCAGCAAAACCCGCGACACCTATACTCGCCGCCAGGTTCAGGAACAAATCACTCTCGATGTTCGCACCGCCATCAGCAATATCGAACTCGCCAAAGCGAGCATTGACGCCGCCCTTCGCTCGCGCGAACTCGCTCAAAAGAACGTCGACGCCGAACAGCAGAAATACTCTCTCGGCCTCTCCACCGCCTTCGAATTCCTCACCTCGCAAACCACTCTCGCCACCACTCAGAATGCCCTGCTCGGCGCCTACGTCAGCTATCAACAGGCGTACATCAACTATCAGCGCGCCACCTGGACTCTCCTAGACGGTCTAGGTATTGTCGTGGAGAAACCCAGTGTCCGTTAATTGCAGGTCCACTATTTTTGTGTCGAGAAGCGGCGTGCGAATTGCTCTTGCCGTTGTTTGGCTCGCTCCAGCGAGCGGTTAAACGCCGCCGAGCCATGCAGTGAGTCGAGCAGCGGATCGGCGGCGAAGTAGTCGTAACAAAAAAAGCCGCCGAGCGTAGTTGCGTCGAGCATCCTCAACGCTGAGTCTTTATCGCCCAGCAAAGCATACGCCTGAGCGACTTTATACATCGCCTCCGGGTCCCGGACGCCGCGTTCCTTCATCAGGCGCTCGATCTCGCGCAGTTGCGCGATTCCTTCGGAGGAGTGGTTTTCGAGGCCATCGGCCAACGCCTTGCCGATTTGGGCTTGCAGCAGTTCGGGCGCAAGTTCGTAGGCGCGCTCAAAATCGGCTTGCGCTTCGACGAGGTCGTGCTTGTAATAGGAGCCTAGCCCGTGATAGAAAACCAGCAGCGGCGAATCGTTAGCCGGCAAGCTGTTCAGGAATTTGTCGTATTGTCCGAGGTAGAGATAAGTGTTAAACGCGGAGCTATTGATTTTGACTTCCGGATCGAGCCGCCGCGCGAGTTCGCATTCGGCTAGCGACTCAGCCAGCATGCCTCCGTAGCGATAGGCGTAACCGAGCTCCCAGTGAGCTTCGGCATTGTTGGGGCTGCTTTGTAAAGCCACTCGCAGTAGTGGGACGGCTTCTTCCACCCGGCCGGTGTCGGTGAAGAGATTCGCCATATAGATGCGCGGCTCCGGGAAAGCGGGATTCAGTTCAATGGCCTTGTCATAGGCCGCTTCGGCTCGGCGATAATGCTCGCGGCCTCCGAACTGCAGCGAGCCGTTCGTTGTATAGGCTCGGCCGAGATACGCCCAGGTAGGTGCGTAGTTCGGATCGAGCGTAGCCGACTTCTCCAACATGGCGATAGCGCCGGAGAAGTTCGAGGTGGCGTACAGGTCTACGCCGCGCAAATAGTATTCATAAGCCAGACTGTTGAGCGGCGCGGCGGATTTCAAGCGCACCTGCTCATCGGGGCCGAGCCGCAGCGCTAGGCCATCGATGATCATGCTCGACACTCTGTCCTGAACCGTAAGTAGCTTGTCGTATTTCATCTCGAGAGTGTTTTGCCAAAGCACCGAGTCCGGGTTGAAGCCGATGAGTCGGGCGGTGATTCTGAGATCGTCGCCGTCTTTGAGATAGGTGCCGGTCAGCAGCATATCGGCCTTTAAATCGGCGGCGGCTTTATGCAGATCCGCGGCGCCATCGCGGTAGCGGCTGATCGCCGAAGATGGGCGCACGGTTAGCGCCTTGACATAGCCAAGCTTGGCGATGACTTCATCGGCCAGCGAAAAGCCCAGGAAATCGGTATTGGCGTCCGGCTTCAAGTTGCGGAAAGGCAGCACTGCCAGGCTGCGCGGCGAAGCGGGCGCTTTGGGCCGCGCTCTGTCGCGCAGCAGAAAAAATCCAGACACCGCCAAACCCACGATTATGGCGGGCAGCACGGCCCACAGCAGGTAAGGCTTCGGCCGCTTGTGAAATTCCGTCTCGCGCTGAAACTCTTGCAGGTCGGCGAGCAAGTCTTCGGCGCTCTGGTAGCGCTGGGCGGGATCTTTTTCGAGTGACCGCGTCACGATGGTCTGGAGAGATTTGGGAGTTTTTGGGAGGGTGTCAGTCAGTGGAGCAGGGTTGGTTCGGAGGATATCGGCAATGAGATCATTTTGGGTATCTCCGTGGAAAGGAGGTTTTCCGGTCAGCGTCTCGTAGAAGACCGCGCCGAGGCTAAAGAGATCGGTCCGCTTGTCGAGCGAGACGCCCCGCGCCTGTTCGGGAGACATGTAACGCGGTGTTCCGAGAATCGCGCCGGCCAGCGTTGGACCAGGCGGTGTTCCACTGGACCCGCCAGCTTCCGCACCCATGGCAAGCGGACGTTCGGCCAATTTGGCGATACCGAAATCGAGCACTTTGACACAACCGTCGGCCCGCACAATAATGTTTTCGGGCTTGATGTCGCGATGGATCACGCCGGCAACATGCGCGGCGCAGAGAGCCGCGGCGGCTTGGCAGGCAATATCGACAGCTTTACTCTGCGGCAACGCTCCGCGGCTCACCAAGTCGCGGACGGTCTCGCCCTCGATAAACTCCGTGACCAGAAAGTGACGTCCCTCAAAATGGCAAAACTCGAAAACCGTAAGGAGATTGGCGTGGTTCAGCGCCGATACCATTTGCGCCTCCAGTTCAAGGCGTCGCATCGCCAGCGGATCGCGCGTCAGATGGCGCGGCAGCATCTTCAACGCAACCTTGCGCTTGAGCCTGATGTCTTCCGCCAGATAAACTTCACCCATGCCGCCCGCGCCCAGCAAGCGGATAACGCGATAGTGATCAAGGCATGAACCTTCGCTAATCGGGGCAGGGGATTGGGTTGCCAGGTATGATTCGGCGGCGCTTTGCACAGCGGATTCGATAAAAGGATCGCCTTCTTCGAGCAAAGCTAGAAGAGACTCAACCTCGCGCCGCAGATCCGAATCCGTGCCGCAGGCCCGTTCCAGAAAATCGGAACGCTGGGCGGCGTCGCGGCGGCTCGCCTCATGGAACAAATCTTCGATTTGCTTCCAGCGGTCGGAACTCTGGGCAGAGGCTACCGGCATGTTAGGAAGTACCGCTGGCGGCCTGCGAGGCATCGGGTGGTTGGTTTAAAGCGCGGTACAACCAGACCTTGGCCAGTTTCAGATCGCGTTGCACCGTGGCTTCGGAAATTTGCAGAGCTTCCGCCGCTTCGGCTTGATTCAAGCCGCCAAAGTACAGCAGTTCGATGAGATCCGCTTTTCGTTTGTCAATCGCCGCCAGACTTTGAAGCGCTTCGTCCAAATCGAGCAAGCGCTCTTCGGGTGCTGGTGAAACAACGACGGCGTCTTCGAGAGAAATTTTAACAGCCGCGCCGCCGCGCTTCTGCCGGTGGTTGGCTTTGGCATGATCAACCAGAATCTGCCGCATGACGCGCGCCGAGACGGCGAAGAAGTGGACCCGGTCCACCCACGGGGTTTGCGCGCCCAGGATTTTCAAATAGGCTTCGTGAACCAGGCCCGTAGCGTTTAAGGTATGGCCACTGGGTTGGCTCCCCATGCAGCGCGCGGCAAGAGAGCACAGCTTGGGATAAACGATTTCGATCAAACGATCATAGGCACCCGCTTGGCCGGCACGCCAGGCGTGGAGCAGGACGGTCACGTCTTGAGGGGCGTTGGGCCGTTCGTCCATGAAGTAACCAGTTTAATAGTTTTCGATGAGGAGCTACCTGGGTGGACGCATTAATGATTGAAGTGATTGTCGCGAGTTCAAAAACGTTGACCTACGGGTGCCAAATCGTGCTATAACTTTATATAGGATACTTTTGGTCTTAGATCGACGCCTGTGTTGAAGCTCACCAAAAAAGCGGACTATAGTCTCATCGCCCTCAAGCATTTTGCGGCGATGCGAGCGGTTGCCGGTTCGGACGCGTCGGCCGCACTGAGCGCCAAAGAATTAGCCGATAGCAGCGGGATACCGTTGCCTCTGCTGTCGAAATTGCTTCAAAAGTTAGGAAAGTCAGGGTTCTTGGTTTCCGAGTACGGCACCAACGGCGGCTACCGTTTGGCCCGCGACCCGCGTGATATTTCGGCGCTGCAGGTGATTCGCGCTATTGATGGCCCCATTGTGCTGGCCAACTGTTTCACTTCAGCGACGGCATGCGGACATGCGGATCGCTGCACGATTAAGAAGCCGCTGCGCCGTATTCATGAGGGTATTCTGCGCCTCCTCGATAGCGTCAGCATCCAAGATATGTTGCGCGATTCGGAAGAAGACGAACTACCCGGTCTGTCCGCCTCGCTGGTGGCGCTGGAAAGTTTGCCCGCGGCGTCGCTGGGGCGCGAAGCAACAAGGAAATTGAGTTTATGAAACTGCCGATTTACATGGATAACCACGCCACCACGCGCATGGATCCGCGCGTGTTTGAGGTGATGAAGCCTTATTTTCTGGAGATATTTGGCAACGCGGCTTCGCGCAACCACAGCTTTGGCTGGGAAGCGGAAGAAGCCGTGGAAAAAGCCCGCAAGCAGATTGCCGATTTGATTGGCGCAACGCCCAAAGAGATTGTGTTCACCAGCGGCGCCACCGAATCGAACAATCTCGCCATTAAAGGGATTGCGCAGATGTACGCCGAACGCGGCAACCACATCATTACGCAAGCCACCGAGCATAAGGCCGTCCTGGATACCTGCAAGCGCCTGGAAAAAGAGGGCGTGCGCGTCACATATTTGCCGGTTCAGACGAATGGCCTGATCGATCTGGATCAATTGCGCGATGCCATCACCGATAAAACGATTTTGATTTCGATTATGTACGCCAATAACGAAATTGGCGTCGTGCAGCCGATGGCGGAAATTGGCAAGATCGCCAAGGAAAAGGGCGTGCTGGTGCATAGCGATGCCGTGCAGGCTGTCGGCAAGATTCCGGTCAACGTTACTAAAGACGGCATTGACGTGCTTTCGTTGACAGCCCACAAGCTTTACGGGCCGAAGGGCGTAGGCGCGCTCTATGTGCGGCGCAGAAATCCGCGCGTGCAGATCACCGCGCAAATGGATGGCGGCGGACATGAGCGCGGCATGCGGTCGGGCACTTTGAATGTGCCGGGCATCGCTGGCTTAGGCGCGGCCTGCGAGATTGCCAATCGCGAAATGGCGGAGGAGTCAAAGCGCCTCCGTTTCCTGCGCGACAAACTGAAAGACCGTTTGATGAACGATCTGGACGAAACCTATATCAACGGAAGCTGGGAACACCGCTTGCCGCACAATTTGAACATCAGCTTCGCTTACGTAGAAGGCGAGAGCTTGCTGATGGGCATCAACGATATTGCCGTATCAAGCGGTTCGGCTTGCACTTCGGCAACACTCGAACCGAGCTACGTATTGAAGGCTTTGGGCGCCGGCGACGATTTGGCGCATTCATCTATCCGCTTCGGCATTGGCAGGTTCAATACGGAAGACGAAGTCGACTACGTTGGCAACAAGGTGGCCGAAGTGGTGAAGAAATTGCGCGAGCTTTCTCCGCTGTATGAAATGGCGAAAGAAGGCGTAGATCTCTCGAAGGTATCCTGGACGGCACATTAAGAAGGGGAAAATTACAACATGGCTTATTCCGATAAAGTTCTCGATCATTACAACAATCCGCGCAACGTAGGGTCGCTCGATAAGAGCAGCCCTTACGTCGGCACCGGCATGGTGGGCGCGCCCGAATGCGGCGACGTCATGAAGCTGCAGGTTAAGGTGAATCCCGAAACCGGCGTGATTGAAGACGCGAAATTCAAGACGTTCGGCTGCGGCAGTGCGATTGCCAGCTCATCGCTCGCCACGGAATGGCTCAAGGGCAAAACGGTGGATGAGGCGCTCGATATTAAGAACACAGATATCGTGAACGAACTCGCTCTGCCGCCGGTGAAGATTCATTGCTCGGTTCTCGCCGAAGACGCCATCAAGGCTGCCATCGGTGATTACAAGAGCAAGCAAGCCGGCGTGCCGAAGGCGGAAGCCGTCGCCGTTCATTAAGGTGGAGGGTACTAACGATATGGCTGAGTTCACTCAGCTTGTGGGTGCGCCGGAAGTTCAGGCGGGGACTGCCCCGGCTGAAGGCGCACCCAAACAAGTTCATGTCACGCCGAAGGCGGTCGAAAAAATCCGTGCGGCCTTTGTGCGTGAAGGTGTGCAGGGCGGGTTGCGCTTGGGCGTGTTGGGCGGCGGCTGCTCGGGCTTGAGCTATCAGTTCAAGTTCGCACCGGAACCCCGGCCGCGCGATCATGTGTTCGAATTTGAAGACGTGAAAGTTTTTGTCGATCCGAAAAGCATGCTGTTTCTGGACGGCATGACACTCGACTGGAAAGATTCATTGTTGCAATCCGGCTTTGTGTTTGAAAATCCGCATGCCACCAAGAGCTGCGGCTGCGGCACTTCCTTCTCGGCGTAATCCGCTGCTCTGCCCGAATGCCTATTCTTTCAAGGAATTTTTTCCAGTTCTTTGGCCTGGAGCAGAAGTTGTGCGTTGACGCGGAGACATTGCAAAAGCGCTTCTACGAGCTCAGCAGGCAATGGCATCCCGACCGGTTCAGCCGCAAAAGCGCGAGCGAACAGGCGGAGGCTTTAGATGCGACGTCGATCCTGAACGACGGCTATCGCACGCTGCGCAATCCGGTGAAGCGGGCCGAATATCTGCTGAAGGAAGAAGGCTTTCCGATCGGCGAGCAGCGCTCCAAGGACGTTCCGCCTGAATTGCTGGAAGAAGTTTTCGAGTTGAACATGATGCTCGAAGAACTGAGGGGTGGCGACGACGAAGCGCGCGGGCAGTTGGAAAAAGCGCGCGGCAACTTCGCCGGGCTGCAAAGCGATGTAGACGGACAACTGGAGAGCTTGTTCGCGAAATACGACGCCGCTGCGCCCGAAAGTGATACGGCCAAGCAGGCATTGCAGGAGATTAGAGGATTACTGAACCGGCGTCGCTATATCGATAACTTGTTGCGCGACGTAGATCGGGCGTTATAAAGATGGGCACCTTTCAAATAGACTTTGGCGAAAGCCGCAAATCGAAGATTGTCGGCATTGACTTGGGCACGACAAACAGTCTGGTCGCGTATCTTGATCTAACGGGTCCCAAGATTGTGGAAGACGCCGAAGGCCGCAAGATCGTGCCGAGCGTCGTCTCATTGGCGGAAAATGGTCGGCTCGTCGCGGGTGAGACGGCGCGTGAATTGCTCTTGACGAAACCGGAACGAAGTATCTATTCGGTGAAGCGCCTGATGGGGCGCGGCGTAGGCGACGTACAGGATGAGTTGAAGCTGTTTCCGTTTCGCATAACGAGTGAAGGCGATGCAGCCATTCAGCTTAAATTGGGCGAGCGCACGTTTACACCGCCGGAGATTTCGGCCGCCATTCTGAAGCAGTTGAAAGATAATGCCGAAGCGGCGCTGGGCGCGCCCGTCAGCGAAGCGGTGATTACCGTGCCGGCGTATTTCAACGATGCCCAGCGCCAAGCCACGAAGGATGCCGGCCGCTTGGCTGGCCTCGATGTATTGCGGCTGGTGAATGAACCGACGGCAGCTTCGCTCGCTTATGGATTAGACAAACGCCAAGACGGCGTGATCGCGGTGTATGATTTCGGCGGCGGCACGTTCGACATTTCGATCTTGCGTTTGCATGAAGGCATCTTTGAAGTGCTGGCCACCAACGGCGACACGCATTTAGGCGGCGACGATATTGACAACCTGCTGCTGCGCATTGCACTGGAAGAAGCGGAAATTCCGCAGGATTCCGAAGGCGTGCAGCGGCTGCGCCGCGCCGTAATCAAAGCGAAAGAAGAGCTATCGTTCGCTCCCGATACTAAAATCGAATTGACTTATGCCGGCAAAACCTACCAGCGCGCTTTGAGCCGCGAATTGCTCGAACGGCTGATTGCGCCGATTGTTGAGCGCACGCTGGAGCCCTGCCGTGCTTGCCTGGCCGATGCCAAGCTCACGCCCGAACAGATTGATGAAGTGGTGATGGTGGGCGGGTCGACGCGCATTCCGCTGGTGCGCGCGGCGGTAGAACGGCTTTTCAAAGCGAAGCCGCACACCGAACTGAATCCCGATGAAGTTGTGGCGTTAGGCGCGGCGGTGCAGGCCGGCATTCTGGCCGGCGACGTCGAAGACAAGCTGCTGCTGGATGTCACGCCGCTGTCGCTGGGTATTGAAACCATGGGCGGCGTGGTATCGAAACTGATTCATCGCAATAGCACGATTCCCGCCAGCGCCACCGAATCTTTTACCACCGCGGTAGATGGGCAGCGCAACGTGCTGATTCATGTTCTGCAAGGGGAACGCGAATTGGTAAAGGATTGCCGCAGCTTGGCGCGCTTTGATCTGAAGGATATTCAGCCAATGCCCGCCGGGTTCGCGCGCATTGAAGTACGTTTTCTGATTGATGCCAACGGCATTCTGAACGTAACCGCGCGCGATTCACGTACCGGCAAGGAACAAACGGTGGAAGTGAAGCCTTCCTACGGCCTGACCGAAGAGCAGGTGGAAGGCATGATTCGCGAGAGCCTGGAGAACGCCGAAGCCGACATGAACGAACGCCAGGTGCGCGAAGCGCGCGTCGAAGCGGACAACATTCTGGCGGCCATCGCCAAGGCGCAGCGCAACGATGCGTGGCAAGCATTAAGCGCCGGGGAACGCAATGAGATCGAGACCGCCCAGCGCGCTCTCTTGGCCGTTTATCACCAGCCGGATCATCACGCTATTAATGCGAGCATCGAAGAACTGAACCGCGTGACAATGGATCTGGCGGAGAACATGATGAATACCGCCGTGCGCGGCGCGCTGAAAGGCACCAAGATCGAATAACATGCCCGGACTTACCTGGAACCACACGGAAGACATCGCGCTGAGCTTGTATGAAGCGCATCCTGAAATCGATCCGACGCACATTCGCTATACGGATTTGCACAAATGGATCATTGAGTTGACCGATTTCAAGGACGACCCGATGGCCTCCACCGAAGGCAAGCTGGAAGCGATTCAGATGGCGTGGTTGGAAGAGTGGCAGGACAATCAGTAAACTGGGCAGGTGAAAACTTGTCTCATGGCGTTCATCTGTGGTGTCAGTCTTTTCGCGCAGTCTCCCCGCCTTTGGTATAAAACGCCCGCCAGCGATTGGAGCCAGGCGCTGCCGGTTGGCAATGGCCGTTTGGCGGCTATGGTGTACGGCGGCATCGTAGACGAACAGATTCAACTTAACGAGGAAAGTATTTACGCGGGCAAGCGCATGGATCGCGTGAATCCCGCCGCCAAAGCAAACATACCCGTAATTCGCCAGCTTCTGCTCGCCGGCAAAGTGAAAGAGGCTGAGGCGTTAGCCCAAAAAGACATGCTGGCGATTCCCCTTCGTCAACCGCCGTACGAACCGCTCGGCGATCTACGGCTGCATTTCACCGGAGTGGATGCCAACGCAGTACAAAACTACCGGCGTTCCCTCGATCTTTATGACGGCATCGCTGCCGCCTCGTTTGACGCCCATGGCGTGCGCTACACCAGAGAGGTTTTCGCTTCTTACCCCGACCACGCCATCGTGATCCATTTGGCGGCAAGCGCCAACGGAGTCCTGAACTTCCACCTCTCATTGACTCGCGCCATCGATGCCAAAGCGGATTTCGATCCGCCAACGCCCAACACCATTGTGCTCACCGGCATGGCCATGCCGCCCAAGAACTATGTTGGCGAACCGCAAGAAGGAGCGCAATTTGCCGGTGCCGTTCGCTTGTTCACCGACGGCAAAATGACGCCCGCGGAGGCGGCCACGCTCGAGGTGAACGGCGCTAAGGAAGCGACGCTGATTCTCACCGCCGCTACTAATGTGTGGGGTGACGATGCCGGCCAGCGCTGCCGGCAATTGCTGCGTGAAGGGAGCGCGCATAACTATGCTGATTTGCTTGCCCGTCACAAAGCCGACTTCCGCCGGATTGCCACGCGCGTTTCGCTTTGGCTGGGCGATGACTCGGCCGAAACGATCCCCACCGACGAACTTTTGCGCAAGACCGCGGCAGGCGGCGACGACCGCGCCCTCAGCGCGCTTTATTTCGCTTATGGCCGTTATCTTTTGCAATCGAGCAGCCGCGAAGATTCACTGCCCGCCAATCTGCAAGGCAAATGGAACGACAAATTGGACCCTCCGTGGGGCAGCAAATACACCATCAACATCAATACCGAAATGAACTACTGGCCGGCGGAGGTTTGCAATCTGGGCGAGACGGTGGACGCTCTTTATAACTTGCTGCTGCGCATGCGGACGAACGGGCAGCGCACGGCCAAAGAAATGTACCGGACCGACGGCTTTGTGGCGCATCACAACACCGAGGTCTGGGCTGATACGGAACCGATTGACGGCGTGCCTTACGGTATCTGGCCGATGGGCGGCGCGTGGTTGACACTGAGCCTGTGGGAGCATTACCAATATTCGGGCGACATTGAGTACTTGCGCGAACGCGCCTATCCGCTCATGCACGATGCAGCTTTGTTTCTTTTGCGCAATTTGTTTGACGGCGGCGAAGGCTTGTTGGTGAGTGGGCCGTCGCTCTCGCCGGAGAATCAATACTACACGCCCGACCATCAAAAAGCCTCGCTCGATCTCTCGCCCACCATGGACGTGGAAATTACCACTGCGTTATTTCAAGCTGTCATCGCCGCCACGCACGCCTTGCAGGTAGATGAGGATTTAAGAACGGAGCTACAGGCTGCCTTGAAGAAACTTGTTCCTCTGCAGATTGGCCGTTACGGTCAGTTGCAGGAGTGGCGCAACGATTACGAAGAGGTCGAACCCGGCCACCGGCATCTCTCCCATCTGTTCGCGGTCTATCCCGGCGATGAAATCACCACGAGCACTCCCGACCTGTATAAAGCGGCGCGCGTTTCCCTGGACCGGCGTCTGGCCAACGGCGGCGGTGGCACGGGTTGGAGCCGCGCCTGGGTGGTGTGTCTGCTCGCCACATTCGGCGATGGCGATGCAGCGGACCAGAGCTTGCGCGTTCTCTACAGCAAATCGACTTGGCCGAATCTCTTCGATCTGCATCCGCCGGAAATTTTTCAAATCGATGGAAACCTGGGCGCAACTGCGGGAATCGCACGCATGTTGCTCGGTTGGAACGGCGATGTTTTGCAACTGCTGGCAGCGCCCCCGAGCTCGTGGAAGGATGGGAAGGTGACCGGGCTGCGCGCCAAAGGCGGTCTGACCGTAGATATGGAATGGCGCGACCAACGGGTGATTCATGCCACGGTTCATTCCACCCGCACGCAAACCATACTCGTGGGCCGGCTTGCTGATGCGGCTCCGCCGAAAACAGTCAAGTTGAGCGCCGGCGGCGCGACGGTTGTGTTTTAAGCCACTGCTGCCTGCGCAAATTCCGCTGCTTCGATCTGTTTCGGCTGCGCCTTATTGCGCCCGATCATCACAAACAATCCGTCATTCGCAAACCCACGCAACAGCATGCCGAGTTCCGTTTGAATCTGCATCGTGCGGTCGCCGGGCCAGCGCGCATAGCGTAAATCCTCCCGGCCGCTCAGCATCTGCGAACCAATCCGGGGCGAGCTATAGAGAAATTCAAATTCGTTGGCGCCAAACCAATCGCACATGATTTCGCCCATAGAATGTCGGCTTTCCCAAGGCTGCTTATAGCGTTGGATAAAACGGTCGCGCTGCGTTTCGTTGCGCCAGCGGAGAAACGCCAGGCGATCGTTGGTGGCGCGGTAAAACAGCCGCCGCAAGTTGTTGCCGGCGCGGCCGAGCGGATTATATAGGCTTAAAACAAAGATACCGTCGGGTTTGAGCAAGGCCGCCAGCGTTTGGAAGCCGCGCAAGGGACTGCTAGTGTGGTGCAACACGTTATTGGCAATCACCACGTCGAAAACGCGTGCACGGAATGGCGGGCGGAACAGATTCATTTCGAGGAAGCTCGTGTTCTGCAGCGCACAACGGTCTTTGAAGCGCTTGCCGAGACGCAGCGAGTTGAGGGAACAATCCGCGCCCACCACATGCCGGTCTTTGCGCAGTCCCAGAAAATTCGCCAGCTGACCGGTGCCGCAGCCGGCATCAAGGATCAATGCGTTGTGCGGGAGTTGCTCGTCCAGGAGCCGGGCCAACGGCGAGGCATGGCAAGCCTCCGTAAGAGAATCGAGCGAGGAGTCATCGGTGTATTTCGGAAACGGGTTGGCATCGTAGAAATCCTTGACCGACTGCGTGACATCCCGTGGACCGAAAAGAACATCGTGGGGGAAGAAAAGGCGAGGGATGCCGGAATCGGATCTATATTCGCTGCCGCAACATTTACATTCCAGAATGTCTAGCGAGAAAGCCAGGCTACCACCACAGCGCGGACAACACAGCATGCCTAGATGCGGCAACAAGCTCTGCTGCAACGAACTGGACGAGCCGGAGGGACGAGCCAGTTCAACCACGCTTAGATCAACCAGCGGCGCGGAAAAGCGGCGGACGGCCGCGGTTGTATTACGAACGGGTAGGCCAACCATCTTCTTCTCTCAAAAAAGGTGGATTGGCCCCGCGAAAACTCTCACTACTGACTAATCGGACGAACTCTCAATTATTTTTGAAAAAGAAGACGCGGTCCCCGTGCTGGCCCGCCACGTTGTGCGGCTCATCTTGAACCGTGTAGTCTGACGGGATCTGAAATAAGGTGGCATCGGGTTCGGCGCGCGACAAGTTCGTTAATTTATACGTCGTTTCGCCCATTCTGGGATCGGTACTCTTGCTCATCACGATGACCTTCAAGTCCGGCGAGAACCAGGTTTCGGACGTAATCACAATGGGAAAATCGTTACCCATTTCACCGGCGGGAATAGTGTGGGTGGTTCGTGTGCCCCTCGCGGCGAGGCCTTCGATGGTTTGCGTGCCCAGGTCAGTGGTGGTTGCATCATCCCGCTTCACCGAGCCGAGGATGTGGATCTCTTGCAGCCCAGGACCCGCCGAACTGAAAAACATCTTGTTCGGACCGAGGGGAGGAACGCCTTGACGCGCGGCATCTTCCGCCGATTGCTTCATCTGCGCCATATTAAACTTCGTGGCGGTTTTCGAATTGGAATCAAGCGTGATGTGAACACCCGCCACCGGGTCTTCAATTAGCACCAGATGCGGCTCCGGAGTGCCGTTTCCCAGGCCAGGCAAAGACTCTTCGCGATACACGCGCCCCTTACTGTCGCGCGCCACGGAGTTCGTGGTGGTTTGGGTGATGCGGTTGCCGTCGGCCAAGGTTTGCACACGCTGTGTGACAGCCTGCGCCGAATAGGGCGCGCCCGCAATATTCGCGGCGGGACCGGCCAAAGCTGCCGTGATGCCTATTGGGCCTTGCGAGAGTTCGAGCGTGAGCTTTTTCTCCGTTAGAACGTCGTCGGACTTAATGGTTTGGGCAAATGCCGAAACAGCGCACAGGCCTGGAATGATGAGGCGTTTGAACATAGTTTCTCCTTTAGAAATTATTCGACTAAACGGACAGCGCGCGCGACGCCGTCCTGTCCGACTAAAACGTCGGCTTGTAATCTGGCAGTTGAAGCTGCAGCGGGCACTGCCACTCCCATGGAACTCAATTCCGCCGGCCGTATCCGGACGCGAATGACGACAGCCGATTCCATCGGCACGCCGCTTTGCGAGTAGGGCAAAGCGACAAAGCCCGATGGCAGGTAGACATCCAGAGCTTTGGCTGGCCGGAGCGGTTTATGCGCCAGAGCCAGCGCAAGGGCCAAGACGGCGCAGGCAGCGGCGGCAAAAACCCAAGCTGGAATCTTGCGCGGTTGGCGTTCACGAAAAGCCGCTATTAGTTTTTGCTCTACTCGCGGACTTGCTTCGCGCGGCAGGGCTGACGCCAGCCGCCGCAGATTGTCTATCAGATCGATTCGTTCATTCATGCCGTACACCCCACGCGCTTTTGCATCTTGGCGGCGAGAATGGCGCGCGCCCGATGCAAGCGCGACCTCACCGTACCGAGCGGGCAGCCCAAATGGCTCGCGGCCTGCGAATAATCCATCCCTTCCAAATCGCACAGCGCCACTATTTCACGATAGTTCGGCGGCAGGCTCAAAATGGCCGCGCGCAACTCGCGCAATTCCTGCTCTTTGCTTAAGGCGTCGAACAATTCTCCGCCCACCGTGGCCGGTTCCGCTTCAACATATCTCCATGCTTGATATCTACCGGCTAGCCGCAGACGATTGCGGATCATATTGCGCGCCGTGCCGATCAGATAACCCTGCAAACTACCGTTCTGGGCTACAAAACCCTTCGGCGCGGCTAACAGCGACAAAAACACTTCCTGCACAATCTCCTCGGCGGTCTCAACTTGACCCGACATATGCAGAGCGAAACGAAAGACCGGCCCTTGATGCCGCTGGTAGAGGTGCAAGAAGGCCGCTTCGTCGCCTTTGGCTGCCAGTTTCAGCAACTCACTTTCGTTCTGCAAATTTCGCTCTCGATCTGTATTAGCATCCGGCACGGAAAAGTTCCACGAATCTAACGGGGGAGTAAACTGCATGTTTGCATATGTCCAAACGCAAGCCTGAAGATCTGCGCAGCCAGCGCTGGTTTGTTCCTGAAAACGCTCCGGATTCGCGCACCGTTCGCGCTTGAAACAAGTTGGCTACCGCCGCGAAGATTTCACCGGCAAGCCGGTGATCGGCATTATCAACACCTGGAGCGAAATCAATCCGTGCCATTATCACCTGCGCGAACGCGCCGAATTCGTCAAACGCGGCGGATGGCAGGCCGGCGGCTTTCCCGTGGAAATTCCCGCCATGCCGATCGCCGAAATCTACCTGAAGCCGAGCCCACGCTCTACCACAACCCGCTCGCCATGGAACTTTTGCGTTGCATGCCGCTTCGACGGCGCGGTTTTGATGCGCGGTTGCGATAAGACCACGCCCGGATTGCCGTTCATATGTAAGTGATTTTGCCGACGTCGATTCGACGGAGGCGTTGAGTTATGAGGGCGGGAGCCATCGCGGCGGAGTTGTTCGTCCCACTGATCGCGGCAGCGGTGGTCCTAGCGGCTGCAGATTTCGGGCATCTGACGCTTGCGGCTGATCGTTTTACGGCGATTTTCTATCGCTCTGAGCCTCGGCAGTCGGGCTGAATTTTCGGGGCTCTTGACGTCGAGCCGTACAGCCCCAGCCGCGACGGCAAACAGCGGTAACGTCAGGATCTTATTTCAGATCGTCTTACAGCGCAGAGCCATTTCAACTCGCGCGGCCTTCGCTCTCTTTCCAGCTTTGTTCCAACATCATGGCGTATTCGCCGGAAGCGAAAAGATCGAAGGTGTATTCGTCGGCCTTGGGACGTTCGAAGACCCAATCGCGCAGGCGTTGTTCGTACCACTGATCGAGGTAGCGGTGGTAGCGGCGCAGAAATTCCGGTGAGAAATCGTCGGCCTTGGGGATCTCCTGAAAAATCGCGTGCAAGCCGATCGAGCGGCGGAACAAGGCGCAAAAATCGAGTACGCCCCAGCCTTCGAGTTTCAGACGCACGTGCGCGGGGATGTGCTGGACCAACAGCACCGCGAACGTTTCAGGGCGGATGTTGCGCCCTTCGAACTGCTCGCACATTTTAACAGTTTCCGCGCATTGTTCGGTCCAACGCGTGACGTCTTTGCCGATGTAGTACAACATGCGGAGTTCGGCGTAACGGCCCCTGAGCAACTGCCGATCCAGATCCATCGCCGGGGTTTCATCGCGCGGCAGAAAACCTTGCAGCGCCAGACTCGCCCGCGAGCTCTCCATCAAAACGGAGGTATCTTCCGGACTGGAAAACGGATGCAAGATCAGCGGGGGAAGCCGAAAGGTCGAATTATTCATGAAGGTGTTTGCACTCGCTACAAAGACTATATCGGCACGGAGTGCCCTGTTACTGGTAATTCAGCGTTACTAAGCAGCCCTAGGAAAAATCTTCCCCCTATTTCTGTCCAACCTTGGGGATGACCACTTCACAGCATTTATCTGCGCCGGCGGGTGCAAATTCCTTGGGCCGGTTTAATTCAAAATCGAGCAACGCGGATAAGCGGTCCCAGGGGAGCGCGCCGGTTTCAATCCTGCCATTGACGAAGAAGGTGGGTGTTTGCGCCACTTGCAAAGAGCGGGCGAGTTCGATGCTCTTATCAATTTCGCCGCTAGGCTCGTGATTATCGAGACAACTGGCGACTTTGCCCTCGTCGAGCTTCTGTTCCTTGGCGATGGCCAGGGTCTTTTCGCGGAGATTAGTGAGCGAGACCTCCTGCTGATGGGCAAAGATCCAATCGTGGAAAGCCCAGAACGCATCGGCTTTCTGTTCACCCAGGCAGTGGGCGCTTTCGGAAGCGGCGCGCGCCCAGGGGTGGCGGGTGGTTAACGGAAAATCCTTGAAAATCACGTGAACTTTATCGCCGTATTTTTTAGGCAGTTCGGTACGCATGGTTTTGGCGAGTTCGCTGCAATAGGGGCATTGAAAATCGCTGAAGACGACGATGCTGATGGGAGCATCCTCGGGACCGAACGAATATCCGCTAGTGGGCAGCTTCTTCAGGTTTTCGGCAAAGGGTGGCTGGCGGAGATCCCAGAGGGTACCGTTGAGGATGCTTTGGCCATCGGCGCCGACGTAGTAGCTGCGGTCGAGTTTGCTATCGCCATTCGAAAGATGGACCACCACCTCGAAATAGCCTGGAATCGAAGTGGGTTTGGGGTCGTCGATATTGAATTTGACCCCGGAGGTGTAGCCTTCGGCGTAACGCAAGAAAGTCTCCCATTTGGCTTTATCGATTTTGGGAGATGAGCTTTCCGCGCCCGGTGAGACCGAGGCGAGAGAAAACGCCAAGGCTAGGCTGGCGACACGGATCTTTTGCATGATTTGGTTCTAGTTTACACGTTTCAGCGGCCGTAATCCATGGAAGAGCGGCCGCGCCAGCCCCTGTCAGCGATGATCGAAAAACGTAGCTTTTTAAGGTGCGCCCAAAGGCGCGAATTACCGGCCCGGGAAGGACCCGCACAAGCAGTTGTCGGTAGGACTTGTTAGCTTGCGAGCGCACGGGTCGGGAAACCGGTCCGGGCGAAGCCTCGCGCTAAAGCCCAGGTATGGTGGGTGAGCAACTTTGCAGGCCGTAACGTGAGTGAAGCTTGAGCAGGCCTCGAAAGTAACGAAATGGATGCCGACCCGCCTTCAAAACGGGGAAGGCTGCAATGATCGCGTCGATAGCTTGATCTCTCACCCCAGGCTCTGACGCCCGCTCCCGATAGCACTGAGTGGCTTCGCCGCGCCGGGTTGAGGGCTGGTTCGAAGAGCTGAATCAAACCGCGGACAATTCTCGTTCCACTGTTCGCAATTCCTCTGCCAATTTAGTTTGAATCTTCAAATAGTTCGATACATCGAAGTATTAGACATGCTGAATCGAGTGTCGAACTATTCATGAAAACCACTCTAGCCGAGATCGCCCAAGACGCCCTCGAACTGCACAATTGCTTCGACGCCCTGGCGGACCTTTTTGTGCCCGAACCTGCAAACAACGGCGGCTTTGAAGTTACGCTTCACGAAGAGAGAGCGCTGGATGTCCTGGGACGCAAGCCAAGTTGGACAATGAGCGAATTTGCCGCCGCGTTGCGTGTTACTCTGCCCACCGCCACCCATACGGTAGATCGTCTGGTGAAAAAGAAGGCGGTCAGCCGCCGGAAATCCGGCGAAGACCGCCGTTTGGTTCTCATATCCCTTAGCGGTAAGGGGCTAAAGCGCCGGCAGTCGCTCCTCGAACACAGGATTCGCGCCTGCACTGCCCTCTTGAAACCGCTGGACGCGGCGGAAAGATCGGCGGCGCTCCAAACCATGCGGCGCTTCGCCGAGGCGGCGCAGCTTGAACGCAGCCCCGTGGCCCAGGGTTCCCCAAAGGGCGTCCAGGTCTCATGAGTGAAAATATGATAACCCCAAAAGTATTCCCTTCGTTGCTGGCCTGCGGCTTCATTTGCGCCGTGACTTCGTGCGGCGGTCCCGGAAAACCGGCGGCTTTCGGCGGTCCTCCTATACCCGCTCCAGCCGTCCGGGTCGGCCAGGTACAAGTCAAAACGATACCTCTTTATGGCGATTTCATTGGCCAAACGGATGCCAAAGAAACGGTCAACATTGTGCCGCGCGTAACCGGATTTCTGGAAAAAGTCTATTTTACTGAAGGCGCGCCCGTTCAGCAAGGGCAAGTGCTGTTCCAGATCGAACAAGCATCTTATCAGGCATCGCTCGAATCCGCAAACGCTAAGCTCGCGCAGGATCAGGCGTCGCTGATCCGCTACGACCGCGATGTGGCCCGCTTGGAACCGCTCGTCAAAGAGCAAGCTGCCACGCAACAGGATCTGGATACGGCGATCTCCGGAGCGGCGCAGTACCGCGCTGCTATCAAGGGCGATCAGGCTTCCATCGACACCGCCCAACTGAATCTTGGCTACACTTCGATCTCGTCGCCGATCGACGGCATCATTGGCAAACTTGCTGTGACGCGCGGCAACTTAGTCAGTGCGGGCCAGTCTACAGCGCTGGCCACAATCTCGTCATTCGACCCCATGTACGTCTACTTCAGTGCTCCCGAAGTGACGTATCTGGCATTTCGCCGCAATAACGGAAACGCTAGCAAGCCGCCGCCGGTCAGCATGCAATTGGTGTTGGCGGACGGGCGGCCTTTCGATCATCGCGGGAAACTGGATTTCGCGGACCGCACCGTCGATTCGCAAACCGGGACACTCACTTTGCGTGCGGTGTTCCCCAATCCAAACGCTCTGCTGCGGCCCGGCCAGTTCGCGCGTGTGCATTTCGTCACGGGTGAGCGCAGGGATGCCGTGCTCGTCCCGAAGGAAGCAGTCACGGAAAACTTGAACAGCCGCTCGGTGCTCACGGTGGATGCCGCCAACAAAGCGAATCTCAAAACCATCGCGACCGATGGTGAATTTGAGAATTCGTTCATCGTCCACGCGGGACTCAGCGGCGGAGAAACGATCGTCGTAGAAGGCGCGCAGAAAGTGCAGCCCGGTAGCACGGTTCGTCCGATAGACGCCACGGCGACTGAGGAGCGCAAAGGCGGTGGCTACGCGCCGCCGAGGGAGAAAGGAACACGTTAGCTCTTCGGGCGGGGCGGTTGATGCCGCGACCGTCTTGCGCGCGTTCCTCAAAAGGATAACTTTATGGCAAAGCTTTTCATCCAACGCCCGGTGTTGGCCATCGTACTGGCCTTCATCATTTTGATTGCCGGCGCGGTCAGCATTTTTACGCTGCCCATCGCGCAATATCCGGAGATCTCTCCGCCCACCATTCAGGTTTCGGCAAACTATGTGGGCGCAGACGCGAAAACCATTGAGCAAACAGTGGCCAGTGGGATTGAACAACAGGTGAACGGTGCGCCGAACATGATCTACATGCAATCGAAAAGCACGAACGACGGCAGCTACTCCTTGACCTGTACTTTCAAAGTCGGAACGGATATCGATCTGGCGGCGGTGGAAGTCCAGAATCGCGTCAATCAGGCCAGCCCGAGCTTGCCATCCGCCGTGACGCAAACCGGCGTCACCGTTACCAAGCAATCCACGAGTATTGTCGTGATTGCTTCCTTGTTCTCACCAGATGGCAGCTACGACGGGCTTTTCCTGAGCAACTATGCCACCACCCACCTGACTGATGAACTCGGGCGGCTCCCTGGCGTAGGCAGCGTGACACTGGGCGGCGGTACTGCTTTTGCGATGCGTTTCTGGGTCCGGCCGGATAGGTTGGCCCAACTGGGTGTGACCGCCAGCGACATCATCAATGCCATTACCGATCAAAATGCGCAAGCACCCGTGGGTGGTTTCGGCCTTCCGCCTGCGCCGTCAGGCCAGCAGTATCAATATGCCGCCACCGCCAAAGGCCGGCTCAGCAGCGTTGCCGAATTCGAAGACATCATTGTCCGTTCGCAATCGAATGGCGCAATCGTCCACCTGAAAGACGTGGCCAGGACCGAACTGGGCGCACAGGATTACCAAACCTCGGCGAAGCTGAATGGCTCGCCCGTGGCGGCCATGTTGGTCTATCAGCTTCCCGGTTCCAACGCCCTTGACGTGGCAAAAGAGGTACGCGCCAAGATGGATGAGCTGCAGAAAACGTTCCCGCCCGGGCTGAAATATCAAATCACTTTAAATACCACCAACTTTGTCACCGCGTCCATCCAAGAGGTCTTGGTAACGCTCGCCGAAGCCATGGTACTGGTCATGTTGGTTGTGTTCGTTTTCCTCGGAAATTGGCGCGCCACCCTGATTCCCCTACTGGCGGTTCCGGTGTCGCTGATCGGCACTTTCGCGCTGTTTGTAGTGCTCGGCTTCTCTATCAACTTGCTGACTTTGTTCGCTATGATTCTCGCCATCGGCTTGGTGGTCGATGACGCTATCGTCGTGGTTGAAGCGGTAGAGCATCATATTGAAGAAGGACTGAGTCCACTGGCTGCAACCAACCGGGCGATGGACGATGTTTCCGGCGCGGTCATCGGCATTGCGATGGTGCTCGTTTCCGTCTTTGTCCCGGTCGCCTTTTTGGGAGGCATTACCGGCCAACTGTACAAGCAATTCGCGTTAACACTGGCCGTCTCAGTATTGCTTTCGGCTTTCGTGGCGCTCAGCCTCACGCCGGCGCTGTGTGTGATGCTGTTGCGTCCGCGCAAGCAGGGCCGCGGCCCGCTCCGCTGGCTTCTCCAAAAGTTCGATTTAGCTTTCGGCAAAACAACGGAAGCCTACGTTCGTGCCAACGGCTGGATCATGCGCGCTGCCCCGCTAGCCGTTGCCTTCTTATGCGCCATCTACGCCGGCACTATCTGGCTGGTAAAAACTCTGCCCACCGCATTTCTGCCCGATGAAGATCTGGGCTACGCCATTGTAGCCGTGCAGCTTCCCGACGCCATGGCGCTCGACCGTACGGAAGCGACGATGCGGAAAGCCGACGCCCTCATTAGGGCCATTCCCGGCGTGGCTAACACCGTGGGACTTGCAGGATTCGGCCTCCTCTCGGGCGCGAATACCTCAAACGTAGGGACGTTTTTTGTCACGCTCAAGCCGTGGGATGAAAGACAGTCGCCGGCGCACAGCAACGTTGCCATCATCGGCGAAATGAACAAGCGCTTGAGCGGCATTCCGGAAGCAACCATCTTCGCGCTGAATCCGCCGCCCATTTCCGGATTAGGCAATAGCGGCGGCGTGGCCCTGGAGGTACAAGATAAGACCGGCGGCGATCTGGCGTTGGTGGAGAATGCCTCGAATCAACTGCAGCGTAACGTTCGAAGCCACAAGGAAATTGGCCTGCTGCTCAGCACGCTGCGCGCGCATGTTCCGCAAGTGGCGTTAGACCCCGACCGTGAAAAGGTCAAATCACTCGGCCTCAACCTGAGCGATGTTTTTCAAACGCTGCAGACCTACCTGGGCAGCGACTATGTCAACCAGTTCAATCTATATGGCCGCGTGTGGCGCGTGTATGTCCAGGCTGAATCGGCATACCGTAAATCCCCAGCCGATCTGAACAGTCTTTACATCAGGAGCGCGCAGAACAAAATGATTCCACTCAGTGCCTTTGTCACTCCGTTGAACACTACCGGTCCTGCCAGCATCATGCGCTACAACTTGTACCGCGCCGACGAGCTGCAGGCACAGCCTAACCAGGGTTACAGTTCAGGTCAATTGATCGCGGCCCTCGAAGACGCAGCCAAGACAATTCCTCCCGGCGCTGGTTTTGCTTGGACCGGGACTGCCTATCAGGAAAAGGAAGCGGGTTCGCAGCAGGTGGTTGTTTTTGGGCTGGCAGTGGTCTTTGTGTTCCTCTGCCTGGCGGCGTTGTATGAGAGTTGGGCAATTCCGTTTTCAGTCTTGTTTGGGATCCCGATCGGCATTTTCGGCGCCTTCCTGGCGGTTTTCGTACGCCATTACGCCAACGACGTTTACGTGCAAATTGGTCTGGTGATGCTGATCGGGTTGGCTGCCAAGAACGCGATTTTGATTGTCGCTTACGCCAAGGATCAGCGCGAAAAAAATGGGCTGAGCATAGAAGATGCCGCGCTGATGGGTGCGAAACTGCGCTTTCGCCCGATTCTCATGACGTCGTTCGCCTTTATCTTGGGGGTGTTTCCGTTGGTGGTGGCTTCGGGCGCGGGCGCCGGCAGCCGCCATTCCCTTGGCACGGCTGTGTGTTTTGGCATGCTCACGGCCACCGTGATCGGCATTTTCATGATTCCCGTTCTTTACCTGCTGGTGGAACGGCTGAAGGAAAAGTTACTGGGTGCGGCCGCCGTACCGGCCACCACGGTCATTGAAGGAGCAAAAGCGTGAGATCGCGATTTCAATTTTACTTTTTGTTGCCTGCGTTATTGCTTCTTTCCAGTTGCATGGTTGGGCCTAACTACCAGAGACCGAAAGTGACGCTGCCTCAAACCTTTCGGAACGCGACGCCCGAAGAGCAAGGCCAGTCAGCAGCGTCGATCGCCGACTTACCTTGGTGGCAAGTGTTCCAAGATCCGGTGCTCCAGCAGCTGATACGCACGGGGCTGGAGCGGAACTACGATGTGCGCCTGGCGGCTGAATCCATCGTTGCCGCGCGTGAACAGGTTCGTGCCACGCGCGCCAATCAACTGCCGCAGGTCAGTGCCGACCCCTCCTACACTGGCGGGAAAAATCCGCAAAATGGGACGACCGTCAACACCAATACGCTGAGCTTTTTGGCCGACGTGAACTATGAGTTGGATTTATTCGGCGGATTGAGGCGCGCCACGGAGGCTTCACGCGCCTCTCTGCTTGCCACAGAACAAGCGCGCCGCAGCGTTTTGTTGACGCTGGTCAGCGAAATTGCCACCGACTACTACGATCTTCTCTCGCTCGACCTGCAGTTGCGGATTTCCCGAGACACCGTAGCGGCCCAGCGGAAATCGGTCAAGCTCACCAGCTCGCGTGTGCAATATGGCGTGGCAACAAAGGTGGATATGCTGCAAGCCGCGCAAGTGCTGGATTCCGCCAATGCGCAGATCCCGGATCTAGAACGCCAAATCGCGCGCGAGGAAGACGCCATTTCCATTCTCATCGGCAACTACCCCCAAGCGGTACCGCGCGGCGCGGTGTTGCGGGATCAGTTGCCGCCGCCCGCCATGCCAACCGGAATCACTTCAGCTCTTCTGGAGCGCCGCCCCGATATCAAGAAAGCGGAAAACAATCTTATGTATTACAACGCGGAGATCGGCGTTGCCCGCGCGCAATTCTTTCCACAGATTTCTTTGACAGGCTCCTTCGGCCGCAGTCAGGTGTTTACCAGTCTTATGAACAATCCGGCGAGTATCTGGACCTACACCGCTTCCGCCACGCAGCCGATTTTCGAAGGCGGCAAACTGCGAGCTAATCTGCGTATTGCCGAATCGCAACAGCGCTCAGCTTTGCTTACTTATATGCAGACCGTTCAAAAAGCCTTTGGCGATGTTTCAGATGCCATCGTCGACTATGAGAAGTACCGTGACCAGCAAGCGCAGGAGGAGCAATACGTGGCGGATCTGACGGAGTCGCTTCGCTTGGCAAATATGCGCTACAACGGCGGAACGACGAACTATCTGGAAGTGCTCGATGCGCAGCGTAATCTATTCGCTCAGCAGTTGAGCCTGGCGCAGATCCGTGCGCTGCAGTTTCAATCGGTGGTGCAGTTGTATCGCGCGCTCGGCGGCGGCTGGCAACAATAGTTGGCTTTGGGCCGGCTAAAGTTCAAATTTCTACGTTTTAAATGACCGTTAGCGGCTCCAAATCCGTTATCACCGCCACGCCAAATTTCCAGTCACAAGTTTTGAAAAAAACTTGAAAATATTTATAACTTCAATCCTGCCAGTCGTTTACCGATAATTTTAGCTCTCAGAAACACCCTTTCGCGTACAGCCTGCCCTCAGCCCCGGGGCATTTTGAAGCCAGAAAAGCCCGCTACGGCTTTCATTTTTTTCCGAAAGGATGACCATTCATATGAATCGCAAAGAACGCCGTGCCGCCGCGCACAAAGAATTGAAGCTCGCCCGCAAAGCTGGCTTCCCCACGCCAATTCCAACACCCGCGCCCGAGCCGACCGTCGTCGCACTGGCGTCCGAGACCCCCAAACCCGTCACGCCCATCTCTGACGCGCAACTCAACGCCAACCGCGCCAACGCGCGGCATTCCACTGGCCCGAAAACCGAAACCGGCCGCGCCATCTCCTCCCAAAATCGCACCGCCCACGGCCTCGCGCGTCACAACGGTACCTTCGTCCTGCTTTCGACGGAAGACCCAGATGGCTTCGAAGCGTTAAAAGCCTCTCTCGTCGCCGAACACCAACCTTCCACCGAAACCGCAACCATCTTAATCAACAGCATGGCCGAATCGCACTGGTTGGCCAACCGTGCTCAAACCCTTCAGAACACCTGCCTCGACCCGCAAACCGGCCAAATTACCGACCCCTCGCTCTTCTCGCTCTACCTCCGCTACCAAACCACCCACACCCGCGCTTTCCACAAATGTCTCAATGACCTGGTAAAGCTAAGATCCGAAACACGCAAAACCGAAAATGGCTTCGAAGCGCAAGAGCGGAAAAAGGAAGAATTGCGGCTTCAAAACGAGCGCAACGAAAGGAAAAAAGAGTTGCATCAGTGGGATGTCAGCCTCAAACGCTGCGAATTGGGCAGCCGCGTGACCAAAAACCTGATCGAGCAGGTCAACATCAACATCCAAAACCCCGGCTTCCAGGAGCAATTCGAGGCTGAAATGGCTCGTCACCTGCAAAATGATGGCCAGGAGGTCGCCCAAACCGCCGCTGCGTAAGAATTTGCCAAAAAAAAGCACGGTCCCGCCTGCTCCCAACCCAAAGTGTGCCTGCGTTGGCGGTCTTCTTATACTGGGGATTGTCTTCTTCCCGACGTTACTTGCCCTGGGCCACGTGCGCACTCGCCATTGCGGGGTTTTATCTTTACAATTTGAGCGGCGTGGGCATGATCAGCACGGATGAGCCTCGCTATGCGGCGATTGGCCAAGCCATGTCGCACAACGGCGATTGGATTACACCGCGCTTGTGGGGTTCGCCGTGGTTCGAGAAGCCGCCGCTGCTGTATTGGATGAGCGGTGCTTTCTTTGCGCTGGGTGAGCCGGCGGAAGTGGCAGCAAGGCTACCAGTCGTGTTGCTGAGCCTGATTTTTCTGTTGGTAGCGGCGTGGCTGGTGGCGCGTGAATTCGGAGCGGAAGCGGCGGCGGTTGCAGTTACGCTGCTGGCCACCTGCGCGGGCTGGGCAGCATATAGCAACTTTTGCCTGACCGATTTGCCGATGTCGGTTTTTTACGCACTGGCGATTTTGTTGGCGCTACCCTTGTTGCGAGACGTAGGCCATAGGCAGGGGATTCGGCTGCGGTTGCTGGCGATTGGCGCCTGTTTGGGAGCGGCGGCGTTGGCGAAAGGGCTGGTGCCGTTGGCGCTGGCTCTGCCGCTTGCCTGGTTTTTGCGGAGTTGGTGGCGGCTTTGGTGGCGCGCCGCAGTGGCGTGTTTGGTGGTGGCCGGACCGTGGTACGTGGCGGCCTATTGGCGGAATGGCATGCCTTTCATTGAGGAATTTTTCGTCAAGCACCATTTCGAGCGCATGTATTCGGGATCGTTGCAGCATGTTCAGCCTTGGTATTACTATGTTCCGGTGTTACTGGCAGGGCTGTTTCCCTGGACGCCTTTGTTCGCGCTGTTCGCCCGACGGCGCGCGCCCTGGGACCGGCGGCGCAGTCTGCTGTTGGCAAGCGTGCTGTTTGGCTTTTTGTTTTTCAGTGTGTTTGTGAATAAGCTGCCGGGTTATCTGCTGCCGCTGTTGCCGCTTTTGTTCGTGCTGCTAGGCGCGGAATTCGAACAGCAACCATTTGCCGAACGCAGCCGTGGATGGCTCATTCCTTGCGCCGGACTCATCGCGTTAATTCCGCTGATCGCCAAGGCATTGCCAGACGCGTTGGCGGCGGGTAACATCGGCGCATTTCATGTGGGGCATATAGGCCCGACCGAATGTTTCTACATCGCGGCGCCTCTGGGCGTTTTGCTGCTGGGTAGACGCTCGTGGCTCAACGTGCTGCTGGTGCTTTGTGTGGTGGCCGGCGGGATTTTGCTAAAAGCTACCGCTTATCCGGTCTTGGACCAGAGCGTTTCAGCGCGCGGCTTGTGGCGCGACATTGAGCGGAGCGGGGCGACGGCTTGCGATGGCGGGATTAACCGGGCTTGGGCTTATGGATTGAGCTTTTATCGCGGCAGCGAGTTGCCGCGCTGCGATGACGGCGGAGTTTATGACGATGTTTTGCGGGCGCGAGGCCGCTCGCGTCCGGAGATTGAAAAAAGGGAGCCTGAACGAAGAAAATGACCGATTTAAGAAAACTGGGAAATAGCGATTTACAGATCACGCCGTTGGGAATTGGCGCGTGGGCGATAGGCGGCGCGGGTTGGAAGTTTTCCTGGGGGGACCAGGACGATGCCGACTCGGTAGGCGCCATTCGCGCGGCGATTGATGCCGGTTTTAACTGGATTGATACGGCGGCGGTGTATGGATTGGGGCATTCGGAAGAAGTGGTGGGCGAAGCGCTGCGCGGGGTGAGCAAGAAGCCGCTGATCTTTACCAAGTGCGAACGGAATTGGGATGCGAACCGGGAAATCGTTCCTTGTTTGAAAGCTGAGGCGATACGCCAGGAGTGCGAGAACAGCCTGCGGCGTTTGGGCGTGGATGTGATTGATCTCTATCAGATCCACTGGCCCGAGCCGGACGCCGATATCGAAGAAGGCTGGACGGAGATGGCACGGTTGCAAGAGGAAGGCAAAGTTCGCTGGATCGGCGTTTCGAATTTTAATGTGGAACAGATGCAGCGAGCACTGAAGATTGCGCCGATAACATCGCTGCAGCCGCCTTACTCACTGCTGGTGCGAAAGATTGAGCCGGAGATTTTGCCCTTTGTCGAGGCGAACGGTATTGGGGTGATTTGTTATTCGCCGATGCGCGCAGGGTTGCTGACGGGAAAGATGACGCGCGCGCGCGCGCTGAGTTTGCCGGAGAACGATTGGCGCAGCCGCGATGCGGATTTCCAGGAGCCAAAGCTGAGCCGCAATCTGGAATTAGTGGAGGTGTTGCGTAAGATTGGCGCGCCGCATGGCAAGGAGCCGGGGGAGGTGGCGCTGGCCTGGGCGCTTTATAACCCGGCTGTGACGGCGGCGATTGTCGGATTGCGGCGCGCCGATCAGGTGCAGGGGACAGCGGGCGCGATGGATTTTCGCTTAAGCGCGGCGGAAGTGGCGGAGATAGAAAACTTCTTTAAGAGCTGAAGACCCCGTTTTCGAGTTCGGCGGTGAAGCGCGCTTTCATCTGGTCGCGTACTTGGCGAAAGGCGGCCATTCGTTCCGGTTCGGCGCTTTCCGGGCCGGGGGGATCGGTGAACGGCCAATGCAGCCGCTTTGCCGCCGCTGGAAAAACGGGGCAAGTTTCTTTGGCGTTGTCACAAACCGTGATGACGTAGTCAAATGGATGGGCGAGAAATTCGTCGACTGACTTGGAGCGCTGGCCGGAAATGTTGATGCCGAGTTCTTGCATGGCGGCGATGGCTTCCGGGCGCACCGTGCTTGGTTTCGTTCCGGCGCTGAAGACCTCAAAGCGGCTCCCTGCCAGGTGCCGGAGGAGACCTTCCGCCATTTGGCTGCGGGCGGAGTTGCCGGTGCAGAGGATGAGGACGGATTTCTTAGGCATTGGCTCGATCCTTGGGTGGTGCCAGCCACCGAAACAGCATGGTGGCGGCCGCTGCGCCGGAGATTTGCGCGCCGAGGAAGGCGGGTACGTCGCCGGGTGCGATGCCGGCGAATGTGTCGGTCAATGAGCGGGCCAGAGTGACCGCCGGATTGGCAAACGAGGTGGAGGCGGTGAACCAATACGCGCTGACGATATAAGCGGCGACGGCGTACGGAATGGCCAAGGGGCGAGAGCGGCTGCAACCCCATACGACACTGAGTAAGCCGAACGTTGCCACAAACTCGCTGAAAGCCTGGGAGAAGCCGGCGCGGGCGTGGTGGGAAATGGCATACAACGGCAGCTTGAACATTACGTGAGCCGCGGCGACGCCAATCAGCGCGCCGGCAGTTTGAGCGAGGATATAGCCGGGTACTTCCGTCCAGCGCAAGCCGCCCAAGGCGGCATCCGCCAGTGTGACCGCGGGGTTCATGTGCGCGCCGGAAATGGGGCCGAACGTTAAAATGAGAGCGACGAGCGCCGCTCCCGTCGCGATGGTGTTCGCGAGCAGAGCCACGGCAACGTTTCCTTGAGCGAGGCGTTCCGCCATAATGCCCGATCCCACCACGGCTGCTAGGAGCAACGCCGTGGCAAGAGCCTCCGCGACAATTGTTCGCATCTATTTCGAGTGACAAGGGCAATTTGCATCGCAGCAAACCACGGCCGGTTTTTGTGCGCGGATGAAGGCGCTGACGATTTTGTCCTCGACGAGCGGTGCAACTTCGTTGGCGTCAATGCCTTCAGCGGCCAGGAACGTCCGGGCGTCTTCCACGCTGTAAACGCGGGTTACTTCGAGATCTACATTTTGGAATCCGGCGGCGGCTAGTTTCTGGCGGTACTCGCCTTCTTCTAAAGCGCCGGCGATACAGCCGACCCATAGCTCCATGCTCTTGCGGACGTTGTGGGGCACAACGCCGCGTATGACAACATCGGAGACTGCCAGCCGGCCGCCCGGCTTCAGTACACGAAACGCTTCGGACAGTACACGATCCTTGTCGCCGGATAGATTGATCACGCAGTTGGAGATGACGACGTCCACCATGTTGTCCGGCAGTGGAATGTTTTCGATTTCGCCTTTCAGGAATTCGACATTCTCAATGCCCGCTTTCAACTTGTTCTCACGAGCGAGAGCGAGCATATCGTCAGTCATGTCAAGACCATAAGCACGGCCTTTCGGCCCGACGCGTTTGGCGGAAAGGATGACATCGATGCCACCACCCGAGCCGAGATCGAGGACGATTTCGCCGGGGCTGAGCTGCGCCAATGCCGTGGGATTTCCGCAGCCGAGAGATGCCTTTAGGGCGGTTTCGGGTAACTCTCCCTGTTGGGAGGTGTCATAGAGATTGGACGTGATGGCGTCGCAGGAAGGAGCGGCAGACCCCGAACAACAACTAACAGCGGTGCAGCAATCGGCGGGCAGGCCTTGGCCGGATGACACGCGGCGCGCTGCTTCGCCATATTTTTCTTGAACGGCTTCTTTAATATTCACTTCTTGCAGACCTCCAATAGGGATTCGGCTTTAATGGCTTTGTTGCGGGTGCAACACTCGGCGTAGAGGAATTGGATCAATTCCCGCAAGGCCGCGGTATTGGCGGTGTACCAGAGGAACTTGCTGTCGCGGCGGACGCTCACCAGGGTTTCGTTCTTCAGCTTGTCGAGATGATGGGACAAGCTCGAAGCTGGTATCTCCAGCTCAGAGCTAATGTCGGAAGGGATCATGCCCTCGGGATGCGCGGAAAGGAGCAGGCGCATGATGCGCAAGCGCGGTTCGGTTCCCATGGCCGAGAGCATGTCGGCAAAGCGCGGCAGATCGAGATCGGCCTTAGTCTGGCGTCGTTCCACACTTCGAGTATTGTCGAAGCGTTGCTTTTTGTCAAGGTTATTTTGCGCGCGATTTCATGAAGTAATAAATAGGCACGCCGCACATGACGATGACCAAGCCGGGCCAAGTGGTAGAGGCGCGGTATGCGAAGAGGCAATAGAGAATGGCCAAACCGGTAACAATGTAAAACAACGGTACCAGCGGATAACCGGGGGTTTTGAACGGGCGGGGCGCATCGGGCCGCGTGAAGCGCAAGCGGATGACGCCGGCGATTGCCAGCACGTAAAACAGCAGCGCGGCGGAGATGACCCAATCGAGCAAATTGCTGTACAAATTTCCGTAAACGCCATTGTGAATGGTGCGAGGCAATACCAGCGCGGCCGACCAGATGCCTTGCACCCACAATGACCAGGCGGGGACTCGCGCTTTATTCAAGCGGCCCGCGGCTTTAGGGAACATACCGTCTTGCGCCATGGAATAACTCACGCGCGGTCCCGCCAGCACCAGGCCGTTGATGCAGCCAAAGGAGGAAATCATAATGGCTACGGCCATGATAATGGCGCCCCAGCCCGGGAAGATCACTTGCATCATGGCGGTGGCAACGCGATCGGCCGGTGCGTGCTGGATCGCGGAAAGCGGCAGCACACACAAGTACGCCACGTTGGCCAGGAAGAATATGCCAGTGACGCAAATGGTTCCGTAGGCGAGCGCTTTGGGCATGGTCGTCTGTGGATCTTTCACTTCGCCGCCGGCAAACGTCACGTCGTGCCAGGAATCGGCGGCGAACAAAGAGCCGGATTGCGAAACGCAGATAGCCGCAAACAGTCCGAAACTTGTGAGCGCACTAAGAGAGGCGGTGAGCGGAGTGACATCGTGCGGCGTCCAGAGATTGCCGAAATTGGCCGCCAACACGTCGTGCTTGGCAAAGATCAGCCCTAAGAGGATCAAAGCCGCCAGCGCGGTAACCTTTGAAGTCGTAAACAAGTTCTGCAAGATCTTTCCATAGCGCACGCCTAGACTGTTCGTCCACGTTAGGACCGTGATCACGATGATGGCTAGAAATTGTCCGGTGGAGAGCGAGATGGCATAGCCGCTCGAAAGGTGAATGGGAGGAATGAGGTAGCGATCTTCCGCGATGCCGGGAATCATAATGCCGGTGAAGCGGGCGAATGCCACCGCGACCGCGGCGATGGTGCCGGTTTGAATGACGCTGAAGAGAGTCCAGCCATAGAGGAAACCGACGATCGGCGAAAATGCTTCGCGCAGGTAGACGTACATGCCGCCGGCTTGCGGCATCATGGCCGACAGTTCGCCGTAGGATAGCGCCGCGGCTATGGTGAGCGCCGCCGTGAGCAGCCAGGCGAATAGCAGCCAGCCCGCGCTGCCCACATCGCGCGACATGTCGGCGGACACAATGAAGATGCCCGACCCAATCATGCAACCCACCACCAGCATGACGGAGTCGAAGAGTCCTAACTCGCGAATGAAACCAGTCTCGCGGTCTACTGCTGTAGTTTCAGTTGGCATTTGCCCTCTTTCCGATTAGTTTGGAATACCCCAGCAAAAGTCGTCCTGCTCGTCGAACACCAGCTGCGACTGCGCGGTCACATAAGCCGAGCCCTTCACGAATGGAATGATTTCTTCGCCCTGAACTTCGATGCGCCCTTCAAAGATGCTGCCGGTGATGCTTTCCTGCCGCCACACGCCACCGGGTTCGAGCAGGGAATCGGCATATAAGCAGGCCATCTTGGCGCTGGTGCCGGTACCGCACGGCGAGCGGTCGTAACTCTTGCCGGGGCATAGCACGAAGTTCCGGCTGTGGGCCGTGGGGTTGCGCGGTTTGGAGAAGAGTTCGATGTGATCAATCTCGCCGCCGTCTTTGCCCGTGATGCCTTCGCGCACCAGCGCTTCGCGGATGCGCCAAGTGAGACTAGTCAACGGCTCCAGATTGCGCAGAGACAGATCGATAGGGCTCTCCCCTTTGGTGAGAAAGAACCAATTGCCTCCCCATGCGACGTCTCCGGTGACCGGTCCGTGACCTTCGACGTTGACTGTGACATCTTTGGCGTGGCGGTAGCTCGGAATGTTGCGCACGGTTACCCGGCCTGAACCGTGCGCTTCGGCGCGCACCATGCCTACCGGGGTTTCGATCGATAAGTGGCCAGGGCGAATTTTTCCGAGATACGCGAGAGTGGCCGCCAGGCCGATAGTTCCATGTCCGCACATGCCCAGATAGCCGACGTTGTTGAAGAAGATGACGCCGGTTTGGCAGGAGGAATCGGCGGGAGGGCAAAGCAAGGCGCCGACTATAGCGTCGGACCCGCGCGGCTCGTTCACGACCCCGGACCGGAAACTGTCGTGCGAGGCGCGAAATCGGGCCAGTTGTTCGCGCACGCTGCCGCCGCCTAAATCCGGACCGCCGGAGATGACAAGCCTGGTAGGCTCACCGCCGGTATGAGAATCCACCACCTGAACACGCATGTTTGTATTCGATCATCATGGCACGCGCGCTTATTGGAACAGTGCATCGATATCCAAGTCCGCCAGGCAATCGACAAAAATGTCGGGCGCAAAGCTGCGTAGCTCGTGAGCGGGCATAGGGCCGGTGGCGACCGCAACGGCCTTGATGCCGTTTGCTTTGGCGGCCTCGATATCATTGCGGTGATCGCCGATGAGCACGACTCGGCAATCGGCTAAAGCGTGGCCTTGTTCGCGCGCTTTTAGTGTTGCGAGTCGCGCCAATTGAGCGCGGGTAGCGCCGTCTTCTGAAAACGCGCCGCAGTGGAAAAAATCCTTCAGTCCGGCCAACTCCATTTTTCGCCAGCCAATGGCGCTGAGATTGCCGGTTACTAAGGCAATGGCGCAGCCGCGTTGAGCAAGGCAGGCGAGCAATTCGCGAGCGCCGCGGCAGACGAGAGGACGCAGATCTTGCGCACAGTTGGCCTCATAGACGAGCTGGCACTCGCGAGCGATTTGCCGGACGATGGCCTCCTCCGGAGCTACGCCAACCGAGTGGAGGAGCGCCGCAATCAGATCCATGTCGAGCTTGCCCGCCGTATCGACACCCTCAAAGCTCGCTTGGCGGCCGGTGACACGGCGGATACCTTCGAGTAATGCCTCTTTGTGATGAGCGCCGGCGCCGCGCATGAGCGTGCCATCAATATCGAAGAGCACCAGCGTGGGGCTCATAGATTCTGCAGCTTGGGCAGCAAGGCGTTTAAGAACTTACGAAATGTGCCGGAGACTTGGCGGCCGATCTCTAAAACTTCATCCTGGTCGAGTTTTTCACCGCTCAATCCAGCCGCCAGATTCGTGACGCAAGAAACGCCGAGTACCTCCATGCCCATATGATTGGCGGCGATGACTTCGGCCACGGTAGACATGCCGACAAGATCCGCACCGATGGCTTTGAGATAGCGGATTTCAGCGGGCGTTTCGTAGCAAGGGCCGAGCAGCCCGGCATACACCCCTTCGCGCAAAGTGATGCCTAACTCTGCCGCTGCGGACGCCGCCAGCGCGCGCAAGCGAAGCGAATAGGCTTCCGTCATATCGGGAAAGCGCGGACCAAGAGAGTTGTCGTTCGGCCCGGTGAGCGGATTCATGCCTTGCAGATTGATGTGATCGCTGATCAGGACGAGGGCTCCGCGGCCATAACTCACGTCGATGCCGCCCGCCGCATTGGTGATCACGAGTCTGCCGATCCCCATGGCGTGAAAGAGCCGCACGCCACAGACGACTTGTTGCGGCGTATAGCCTTCGTAGAGATGAAAGCGTCCAGACATAACCGCCACGTCTACCGCCTGGCCGTTGGTTCCGAGAGTGCCGATGACCAGTTCGCCGGCGTGCCCGATGGCCGTGGAGGTAGGCAGGCCGGGAATCTCGCGATAAGGAATGTGGATGGCGCGTTCGAGAGAAGCGGCGAAGGCGCCGAGCCCGCTGCCTAAAACTAAGCCGATTTTGGGCCGCAAAGGACTTTTCGCTTGTATCACTTTCACTGCTTCGAGCATGTTTCTATTCTCGCTGAGAAGGAGTCTGAACGCTCACGTTACACTACTGGCGATGCGACTTTCGCTTTTTCTAGCTCTCGTTCTGCCGTTAGCGGTTGCCGGTGCGCAATCACCGGCAAAGCGGCTGCTCACTTTGGACGATGTTTATCAGGAACATGAAATCACCGAGCCTCGCTGTTCGCCGGACGGCAAATGGGTTGCCTACACGGTAGACACGCTGGACAAGGAAGCAGACAAGCGCATTACACATATCTGGATGGCTGCCTGGGAGGGCGATCAGGAGTTGCAGATGACCTATGGCAGCGAATCCGAGAGTTCGCCGGCCTGGAGTCCAGATGGAAAATATCTATCGTTTGTGTCTTCTCGGCCCGGCAAGAACAAGGGAGCGCAGGTCTGGGTGTTGGACCGGCGCGGCGGCGAAGCGCGGCAGTTGACCAATCTGAAAGACTTCAACGTCATCTCTTACGATTGGTCGCCCGATTCGAAACGGCTGCTGCTGGTTTTGCGCGAAAAAGAGGAATCTGAGGATGAAGAAAAGACGGACAAGCCAAAACCTCCCAAACCGGTGGTGATTGACCGCTATCAATTCAAAGAGGATATTGAAGGTTTTCTTACCGACAAGCGGTCGCATTTGTATTTGTTCGACATTGCCGCCGAAAAGCTGGAGCAGTTGACGAAAGACGCCTTTGACGAGACGGATGCCCAGTTTTCGCCGGATGGTTCGCTGGTTGCCTTTGTGAGTAATCGCGCGCCGGACCCGGATCGCAGCAAGAATACCGACGTCTTTGTGATCGAGCCGCACGCGGGAGGCACGGCGCGGCAGTTAACGAGCTTTAGCGGACCCGATTCCGGCCGCTTGGCTTGGAGCCCAGACAGTAAACAAATTGCCTACTTACAGGGCAGCGAGCCGAAATACAACGCGTACAATCTGGACCATTTGGCGTTGATTGGCGTGGATGGCGGGAAACCTCGGATCTTAAACGCTGACTTAGACCGCGGCGTTTCGTTGCCTGTTTTCTCCTCCGACGGGAAGTCACTCTACTTCATCGTGGCCGACGATGGTAGCGAATATCCAGCGCGCGTCTCAGTGAATGGAGGAGCGGTGGAACGGCTGGAGAAAAAACCGCAGGTGGCGACCGGCATTGACACGCGCGCAGGGCACTTAGTTTTTGTGGAAAGCCACGACGATTCCGGCGAGGAGGTTTATGCGCTTGAGGGCGGGTCAGTGCGGCAACTGAGTCACCGTCATGATGAATGGGTAAGTCAGTTGCAGTTGGGATCGGTAGAGGACATTTCATTCCGGGCGAAGGACGGAAATGAAGTACATGCGCTGGTGACTAAGCCTCCGTTTTATGAAGCCGGCAAGAAATATCCGATGTTGCTGCGGATTCATGGTGGTCCGAGCTGGCAAAGCGGGCACGATTTCAATCTGGAAAGGCAGTTGCTCGCGGCGAATGGATATGTGGTGCTGGCTGTTAACTATCGCGGTAGTTACGGCCGCGGCTTCGACTACGGCAAGAGCATATGGGGCGATTGGGGAGACAAGGAGGTGTTGGATCTCCAGGCCTCGGTAGATCACGCCATCAAGATAGGCTTGGCCGATCCGGACCGTTTGGGAGTGGGAGGTTGGAGCTACGGCGGCATTCTGACCGACTATCTCATTGCCTCCGATCAGCGCTTCAAAGCTGCCATTAGCGGGGCGGGCAGCGCGAATCAGATCTCGATGTTTGGCGTGGACGAATATATTTTCCAATACAACGAGGAAGTAGGCCCTCCGTGGCGCAATCCCGAGGCTTGGGTGAAAATCTCTTATCCATTTTTCAAGGCTGACCGCATTCACACTCCCACGCTTTTCATGGGAGGCGAGGAGGATTCGAATGTGCCGTTAGTGGGCGGCGAACAGATGTATCAAGCTTTGCGAACTCTGGGCGTGCCCACGCAGCTGGTGGTCTATCCAGGTGAGTTTCACGAGTTTACGCGCCCCAGTTTCATTCGCGACCGGTTTGAGCGGTACCTGGCCTGGTATGGCAAATACCTCAAGCCCGGACAGCAGCCTTAGGCCGGTTGGATCTCGACCTTCTGGCCCGCCAGCGCCAGGTTCTCGCGTACAAAAGTTTCATCCCACAGGTTAGAGTTCACGGCCGAAATGTGGGGGTTCTGCAAAACCCACAAATAGGCTTTCAGCGGCGGCTTCATATCGCCCGGAATAACGCGATTCACCTTATCGATACGCCACTGCGGCACCGGCTGGAGCGACTTATGATGGGTGGCCACGGCATGCGCGGTCTTCATGGCGATCATGCCGATATTCTTTGCCGACGCTTCTAGAATTGCCTGGTCGACATAGCCGGCATTGATAACGTTATACGCCATTTGCACGGCGTCGTAATGGCCGAGTGCCACTGCTTTGCGCAGGGCAGCGGCCGGGTCATTATGCGATGTCAAACCCAGGAAACGAACCTTGCCCTGCTTTTTCAGTTCGCTGAAAGTCTCGTAAATGACGGGGTTATCCATTTCATCGGCGGTGTTAACGCCGTGCGGGCACATCAGCAGATCGAAATGATCGGTGCCGACGCGTTTGAGGCTGCCTTCGAGAGAATCAATGATGCATTGCCGGAGTGCAGGCCGGGTTTCCACTTGGCTGCCGTAATCCGCGCGCATCGCGCTGCTCAAATAACTGCCGGCGAATTGATTATGCTGGCCGGGAAAATAAGTCAGGTAATAGCCGGGCTTCTCCGCCAGGTTCGTGCGCTTGATTTCATCGACGCGCGCCATGATGGCGCTCTGCTTCTCGCCGGGGAGGGTTTCAAACAGTTGTTGATATAGCCTATTTCGCACGCCGCCGTATGCGCTGACTTTCGTCTGGAGAAATACTTTATCCCGCTTGGCTGAACCACCCAAAAACTTGCCATAGGCTATTTCGCAATCACCATTGCCGTAGGCGGGCGCCATGTCCAAATAGTTCAGCCCCATTTCAAGCGCCAGATTCAAGTGCTCATAGTTGGTGCTGCTGATAGGGTCGCCGCCGGAGACGACTTCTGAAATCATCAATCCAGTGCGGCCCAGGCGACGGTAATGCATGCCGGGCTGTTTGTTGCGCCATTCCAGATCGCCGCTGAACGAATCAGCCGGAGGTGCAGCGATTGCGCCTGGTGCGGCGCTCAATGCCACTGTCAAACCAGCGGCAGTTTGTAGGAAGTCACGTCTTGAATTTGCGTCGATCATGAGATTGCTCCGTTGCTTCAGACTAGCGAACTCATATCAGACGTCTTAATGTTTCAAAATCCAATCGGCAATTCTGTTGAGTGCGCTGGGCGAAAGTGTCTCATCAATCACCGCATATTCATCGGGCGAGCCGGTTTGGGCCGTTTGAAAAAGGTGATTCAATCCTGGAAGCTCGTCTATTTCAAAATGTGTGTTGCCAGCGGCTTCGAGCGCCTGGCGAATAGCGGGCAGGTTTTGTTTGGGCAACACTTGCGTATCCTTTGCGCCATTGAGTGCGAGCACCGGACAGGTCACTTTGCGTAAAGCGGTTGCCGGGTCGTATTGCAGGAAGTACTGAAACCATGGTGACTGGAGTTGCTTCACCTGCGCGCCGACCTGAGCTTCCGGAAGTTTACCGTCGGCCAACTCGCGCAGCTTTTTCTCTAACACGGCGGCATCTTTTTCATGCTCTGAGAGCAATAGCAGTTCGCGGTTTTGGGCGGCCGCTTTCGCGGCTTCTTCGTGAGTTTTACCGCCGGCTTCGATAATGGCAGCGGCCTGGGCTGGAATCACTTCATCGCCGCGCACGCCGGTGCCGGCCATCATTACGATGAACGAAACATCGCGATTGCGCTCCGCCACCATGGGAGCAATCACCCCTCCTTCACTGTGGCCGATCAGGCCAATTTTGTGGAGATTCACCTCGGGGCGCGTTTTCAGATAAGCGATGCCGGCTTCGGTGTCGGTGGCAAAGTCGGCGGTGGTGGCGGTGGTAAAGACGCCGCTCGATTTGCCGACGCCGCGATCGTCGGCGCGCAATACAATGATTCCGTGGCGCGTGAGATAATCGGCCAAGACGAGAAAGGGACGATGGCCGAGTAACTCTTCATCGCGATTTTGCGGGCCCGAACCGGTAATGAGAACCACAGCCGGAAAGGGACCCTTTCCAGGAGGAATGGTGAGCGTGGCGGCCAGACGAATATTCTGCGCGCTGTTCTCATAAGCCACTTCTTCTTCCTTGTACGTATATGGCTTTATCGGATCTTGCGGGCGGCTGCGGCGTTCTATCTGCGCGGCGTCTTTTACCGGCGACAAGGTGAGCGGAACGCTGCCACCGCCCTGGCTGAAGGTGCCGGAAATGGTTTTTAGGTCTGTGGCGATTTTCCCGTCAAACACAGCACCGGCCGCCTTCATTTCGAGTCTCAAAGAGGAACCGTTGCGCGTGACGACGACGGACAGACCCGACGCTCCTTGATCCGGGCTGTCGGCGGTGGCAGTGAGTCCGTCTTCGGTATTGAGGATATGGTAGAGCATGCGCAGCTTCTGACTCCCGAAATCCAGTAAGCCGGACCATGTGCCGTCGATGTCCGATGGCTTCGCCGCTTTGGCCTTGGCAGTCGGGAACAGGCCGCGTTTGAGCTCCAGCGGAAACGGCTGGCCTTGCGTGAATGATCCGCTGATGGACGAACTATCGGCGTTGACTTTACCCTCGTACGTTATTTGAGCCGCACTGAGGGTGAATTTGAAAGTTGAGCCGTCGAGACTGACGGAGGTCAAAGGGACGCTCTTGACTCCTTGATCCACGCTGTCGAAGGTGCCGCTCAGTGCGCCATGGTCCCCCTTTGCTACGTGAATCTGGAGCCGTAACTCTGGGCCGCCAATTTTCAGCGTGCCGTGCCAGTCGCCGGCGATATCTTGGGCCTGTAGGGCGGTGCTTATCGCCACGCATAATAGTACTGATTTCATTCGCGGATGCCTCCCTCGCTGCATCTGTGTATAGTGTATACAGACACTGTACACATGTCAAGAGAATTATTTTGGAGGATGGATAGCGGG